>OFMT01000327.1_pt1 | contig 44126 bp, 40 predicted proteins | sample 1541891 | NCBI WGS metagenome assembly OFMT01 (sample SAMN04209230, study PRJEB22552) | human gut metagenome | biome: gut; material: feces | host: Homo sapiens | place: USA: Oklahoma | reverse complement strand
TCGGCAATTTGCAGCGCATGGACAATGCGCTGGAGGGACTGCCCATCAAGGAGCAGGCTTGCCGGGAGCAGCTTTCCAACCTGCAAACGCAGTTGGAAACCGCAAAGGCAGAGGTACAAAAGCCGTTCCCCCGCGAGGCAGAGCTGAACACCAAAACAGCACGGCTGGAGGAACTGAACGCCCTGCTGAACATGGATAATAAAGCGCCAGAACCGGTGCAGGAAGAAAAATGCAAACGCAAGGAGGAACTTGAACGATGAATACGACCGAAGAACGCGCCCAGATGCTTTATGACAAGGCGCTGACCGAACTGAACACCTATCTGGAGGATATGAAAACCAAACCGCCGCAGGAGATTATCAACAGTGCCTATCAAATCGTGAATAAGCAGGACTTACTGATGATTTTGGAAAGTGCGGAGTTTACGCCAGCGGAACTCAATGTGCTGAACGAACTGGAGCATCCTCTGCAAGTGATGTATGAGGAATGGCTGCCTGTGGAGGACAGGCACATGGAGGAGCTGCGCGACTCTGTACAGAGCTATCTCGACACTCGCCTGCAACATCGGGCAGAGAAACTGTACGCTGACCCGTCTGTGTTCCGTTACGAAGGCTCGTACTCGGAAGCACGCGAAAAGGGCGAGGTACATCTCTACCGTGCCAACCGAAAACGCGACCGTGCGTGTATCGACGCTTTCACAGAGAATATCAGCGATGCCAACGAAGCGCGTAGGATGCGCGAGTTCGTGCAGGAGTGGACACAGGAATTTGGACATGACCGCTGTAAATTTCTTCTTGGATACACGGTGCAGTGCGCCGACTGGGACGGACGGTACTCTGCTGCATCCAAGCGTGAAGCCGCCAAAACGGACTATCACATTACGCCGGAACATGACCCGTTTTCGGAGTTCCACACGAACGCGCATCCCTGCCTGGTAAACTATGCTTATGAATTGCTGATTGAGCGGGAGCGTGACAAGAAAAAAACCGCACCGAAGCACGATGAGCCGGAGAGGTGACGAGATGGGGTATCAAGAAAGCTGGCTGTATGTACAGCCGCAGATGTGTTTTTCTAATCTGATCCGTGCCTACGAAAAGACAGCCAGAACGGATTATTACCGCACGATGGGTGCTGAACCGATGTCCGTTGTCATCCTAAAACGCCCGTTTGGTGAAGTGCCGAAAGGTGTGAAACTTCTCTGGGTATGCGGCGACCGCTGTTTCCATACGCCGGTCGGCGTATTTAACGGCAATCTGAAATCTCCGGCAAAGCTGTGTTTTATTCCGGTGGAACAAGTTCTTGACCCGGATGACTACAGGCTAAAGGGAATCGACCTGAACAGCCGTGCGCCCAGTGAAAACGCCTATATGAAGCGGTACAATGTGGAGGATTATATTGTGCGAACCAGAGCAGAACGAGAAAGATAGGAGGTTTACCCATGCCCTACGCAACCAAAGCGCAGATCGAGCGCGCCCGTCAACCTGATCTGCTGACCTTTCTCCGGCAATATAAGCCGGACGAACTCATTCCCACCGGCCCCGGAACGTATAAACTCCGCAGCCACGACAGTCTGAAAATCTCCAACGGAAAATGGTGCTGGTGGTCCCACGATAAGATGGGTGGTGTCAATGCGCTGGAGTATCTGATCAAAGTCGAAAATATGAAATTTCCCGATGCCGTACAGCTTGTCAATGAGCAGTGCGGCTTTTTTGATGCTCGCGAAGTGCAGTCTGCGCCCGTCAAACAGAAAGAAACGCCGAAAGCAGAATTTCTTCTGCCGGTACGTTTCCAGAACAACAAGCGTGTGACCGCCTATCTGCTTTCACGCGGCATTGACATGGCGATACTCGACTACTGCTTTCAGCATGGACTTCTGTATGAAGCCGCAGACTACCACAATGCCGTGTTTGTCGGCTATGACGGCAAAACACCACGGTACGCTACACTGCGCGGAACACTCTCCGGCAACGGCTTCAAGCGAGATGTGACCGGTAGCAGCAAGCAATTCTGCTTTTCCATCACCGGAAAAGGCAATGGAAAACTGAATGTGTTCGAGTGTGCCATTGACGCGCTCTCATATCTCACACAGGTAAAAATGCAGGGTGCGGACTGGCGGCAGGAGTCCGTTCTTTCTCTCGGCGGCGTTTACAAATCCACTCCCAACGAAGTTCCCAAAGTCCCGGTAGCACTGCAAGGCTATCTGAACGCTCATGCCGATGTTTGCGAAATTGTGCTGCGGCTGGATAACGACGCGGTAGGCCGCGGCGCGGCCAGTGCTATCTCGCAGGCAATTACTAACCTGCCCGTATCGGTGGAACTGCCCGCTGATGGCAAGGACTACAATGAATGGCTCATGCGTCAGAAAGGCATCTCTCCGCGACCGAGGGCGAGAAACGAGCCGGAACGGTGAGCCGCAGGCGGCTCAAAATTCGGCGCGGCTGCGGCCGTTCCGAATTTCCTTGCAAGCATAGCAAAATGACAGCATTTTACGAAAAGCGCCGTTCGTCACCGAACAGCGCAGCTTGTTAGGGAGCGCCCTAATACCCCAAATTGGAGGAATAACAAATGAAACTCAGAGAACGAAAAATCACCGTCCGTCTGACGGATGCAGAACGTGGCCACCTGCTGGAGCAGGCAGAGCTGGCCGGACTTAAGATCGAGCCGTTTGTCCGCAATGTGATCCTCGGTGTGCGGATGCAACCGCGTCCCAAAGAGGAGTGGGCGGAGCTGCTGCGGCAGACCTCCGGCATTGCAAACAACATCAATCAGATCACCAAGCGCGTCAACTCCGGTGAGCCGGTGACGGAGGAAACTCTGCGCCTCATCGCAGATATGCAGTCGCAGATCTGGGAAAAACTCAAGGCGTTCTGATATGGCGATCACCAAAGTGTTCGCCATACGAAGCCGATTTGAGAAAACCGTTCAATACGCCGCAAACGAGGAAAAGACCTCTCTTTCCGGCATGATCGAATACGCCGTCAACCCGGACAAAACCGAGAAGCGGCTGTTTGAAAGCTGTCTGAACTGCGTGAGTGTCGAAAATGCCGCACGGGATATGGAGCGCACCAAGCGGCGTTACAACAAGACCGGCGGCATACAGGGCTATCATATCATTCAGTCTTTTCAGCCGGGTGAGATTACCCCGGAGCAGACCCACGCCATCGGTGTAGAGTTTGCGCGACGGCTGTTCGGAGAGCGGTTCGAGATAGTCGTTGGAACCCACCTCGATAAACACCATCTGCACAACCACATAGCGGTCAATTCCGTGTCCTTTCTGGACGGCAGGAAACTACGCTGCAATATGAAAACCTACTTTCAGGAGATTCAGAAGGTGTCAGATGACTTGTGCCGCGAATACGGTTTGTCAATCATCGAGCCGAAAGGCAAAGGAAAAAGCCATCAGGAATGGCAGGCGGCGAAGTCCAAACAGCCTACCATCCGGGAGCAGATACGCCGGGACATTGATTATATAGTCGGGCAATCGCTCAACTTTACGACCTTTCTGGACGGTCTGCGAAAAGCCGGTTATCAAATTCACGCCGGGAACCGAAAACACACCGCTGTCAAGCCGCCCTACGGAAAGGGCTTCATTCGGCTGGATAGTCTGGGCGAAAACTACACCGATGCCGCCATCGAGCAGCGCATTTTGTCACAGCATTGCTGGAGCAAACCGAAAAAGCCGCCTGTACCGCGCCGCTATGTCTGTAAAGGCCACTTGAAGAAGTACCCCAAAGCGCATGGCTTCCGTGCATTGTATTTCCGCTATGTCTACCTGCTGCGCGGGGCAGTCAAGGGACGCGGATCGAAAAAGGTCAGCCGGTATCTTTTGGAGGACACGATACGGTTTGAGCAATACCTGAAGCAGCACCGTTTTCTGTGCGAACACCATATCGACACCGCCTCAGACCTGCAAAACACGAAACACACCCTCACAGAGCGGTTTGAAGTCGCGCTGCTTGAGCGAAAACCACTTTATGAAGAAAGAAGGCACGCCGATGAAGCGCAAAAACAAGTATTGTCACAGACCATCAGCACGCGCACCGCCCAGATCAAGTCGCTCCGCCGAGAACTGCGGCTCTGTGCCCAAATCGAAGCGGACGCAGAACGGGTGCAGACCCGTGTTCACGAAGCTACATTGATACAGAAGGAGGAACGATACCATGAGCCAAGGCAGCGAAGCCGCCGAGCAGATGACGCGCGAAGCCATCCAGATTTCCGAAGCGGCGGCAAAGTTGGCGGCGCTGGGTGCGAAGAACCTTGCGGCTCTGTGTCTAGCACTGGCCAACGAGAACCAGAAACTGCGCGGCAAGACCCACATGAACGCCCTGCTTCGCAGCGGTAAGGAGCTGCGGGTGTTTGACCTGAAAGAGCAGGACTTAACAGTTTTCAAGCAGGAAGCGAAGAAATACGGCGTTCTGTTCAGCGTCATCAAAGACGGTGCAAACGGGAACGGTCATGTGGACATCCTGGCGAAAGCCGAGGATGTGTCCAAGCTGAACCGTATTTTCGAGCGCCTGCACTATGCCGCGCCGGAGCGTGCAAAATCGGAGGACGAGCCGTTAAAAAAAGCCGAGTCCCGTGTTCTGCAAGAGAACAGATCCGCCGAGCGCGGGACTGGCTGGAAGCAAGAGAAAGCGGAGATTGAAGAACCGCTGTCTGTTATCGCACGGATACGGCAATATAAGCGGCAGGAACGGCAGACGCCGCCTCTGCCCGGAAAGGAAAAAGAGAGATGAAGAAAACAATCACGATTCTTGCGGTGTTGCTGCTGCTCAGCACGACTACTGCGTTTGCAGCAGAATACCCATCACAAGTCAGCTATAACCTCAATAACGGCATCTTTGAAGTCCGAAAAACCTATGAGATGCAGGTAAATCAGGAACCGTCCGCACAGGTGAAGCAAGGTTTTGAGCAGGACGGCTATTCGTTTGTCCTCACGGATATGCTCCGGCAAGAACTGCCCGAACAGCAGAGCAAAGAATACACCGAAACTGTTACGGTCAGCAGTGACAGCAAGGAACTGACGGCAATTCTGCCATTGCTTGCGGACACCAAAGAAATAACGACTGAGGACGGTTTCACTGGCACACTGAAACTGGACACCAGCGCGATCGCCGTAGAACCCGCTGGCTACAAGAACAATTCGTGGACGGTTTCGGCCACACGAACCTACCCCAATCTCAGCAGCATGGACTTGGAGTATATCCCTAAGACTACGACGGAAAACGGGCGTACACTGAACTTCTCGACTGTGGACTGGCAGACGGATAATACGGAAAATGTGGACGATGATACCATCGGAAATCGCTTTTCTGCGGTAGTCACTTATACTGGAACAGCGTCCAGCCGCAATGTGACCGGCTACACGGTCACGGCGCAATACAGCGGCGAGGTGGAGAAGGTATCACTGGATAAGGTGCAGTATGTGGCGGTTTTTCACGGAACACCTATCGCCCCACAGGAAGTAGCGAAAGAATCGGTGATGGACTGGCGGTATCTGGCCATTCCGGGAGGACTGGTCCTGCTCTGCCTTGCAGGGTTTATCGCAGCCAAAATCAAGAACAGAAAGAAAGGACAGAACAAGGAGGAAACGATCTATGACGCAGATTACAAGGTTGTCAAAAGCAGCAAGGATGCTGGGACTGACGCTGGTGGCAGCGACAGCGATGAGCATTACCCCGGCGTTAGCTCTTGAGTACACAGAAGCCGATGCTCCGGCAGGCAGCTTTGGTAAGTCCACCAGCATCGAGCCGGTGACGGTGGTTGGGGGAACAAATATCTTTGAAACTGATGTGAGCAAGAACGCAGCCTATATTCCGCCTGCTTTTGGCAGTCAGATGGCAGATGTGCTCGGCTCCGGTGAACGGCTGACGCCCAATCTCGTGACGGGCGGTTATCTGGAAACTGGAGGAATCGGAAGCAGTACGGCAACAGTTTTGCCGCCGCAGGTGGAGAACACCATGAACGGGACGGCATGGAGTACCGGCTATACCGCTGTGGCCAGCAGCTTGTACTATAAAGACGGTTCTCTCGGCACCCTCTCGGCCCCGTCCATTGGATTGAGTACCAAAATCTATCAGGGAACGGATAGCGCCGCAATGAGGAAAGGCGCGGGCCATTTTACCGAAACTTCTATCTGGGACGGCAATGTGGCTTTCGCTGGACATAATCGCGGCGTAAACAACCATTTCGGCAAGATACACACGCTGAAAAATGGTGACACCATCACGCTGGCCACCACACTCGGAACACGCAGATATTCCGTCTATTCGGTGCGAAAGGTATCCGTGAATGATGTGAGTGTACTGAATCCGTCCGATGAGAACATGGTAACGCTGGTGACCTGCGTAATGAACCAGCCGGACTACCGCTGGTGTGTACAGGCTCGGCAAAAATAATATCGATGTGAATCACTTTACAGCGGCACAAACCTGAAAAATGGTTTGTGCTGCTACTGTTTTCAGGAGGTATTTATGCGAAAAAGAATGATAGCGATGCTTCTGTGCATCGCAACGATGCTGAGCCTTTGCACGGGCTTCGCATCGGCGGCCAGCAGCACCATCGGCGGTGCGCTGGGCGAGGTGAATATCACCAACGGCGGCTATAAAATGTCCTATCTCAGCATGAACGGCGTTGTCCGATCCCAGTCCTATACCTACTTCAATTTCAAGTCGGCCAGCGGCGCGATCAAGGAAATCCCGGCCTACTGCATCAACCCTACAACAAAGGGTGTGCCGCAGTCGGTCAGTCCCGGCACGAGCATCAAATATATTGCAAACGAGGCCAGCAACGACCCGAAGATCGTCGGAATCATCGCCAATGGCTACCCTCATCGCGGTCTGTCTGAACTTAAGCTGGACAATAAGTATCAGGCGTACTACGCCACGAAGATGGCGCTCTGGTGCTATCTCATCGACGGCTGGAGCATTGACCGGTTGAAGGTCAACCCGTCCCTGTCCGGTGTGGAGAAGGAACGCGGCGAAAAACTGCTGGCGGCGGCAAAGGACATCTACAAACGCGGTATCTGGTGGAACCGTGTGCCGCAGCCTACCATCACGGTGACAGCCGATAAAGATTCGGCCTATCCCGTCACCATAGACGGCAAGGAATACTTGCAGCAGGTGTTCACGGCGGATTCGGAAACATGGGTGTGCGATTACGACATCGACATCGGATTCACCATGCCCGATGAAGTGCCGGAGGGCACCCGCATCGTAGACATGAACAACAACGACATCACTAAGATCAGGACCTCGTCCAATGGTGCCAGCTATGCCGGTCAGTTCAAGGTGCTGTACCCCAAGGACAGCGTAAGCGACCAGACCGGCGCGGTGCAGATGTCGCTGCACGCTAATGTCTACAAATACGCCATTTACTATGCTCTGTGCGCGGAGACCAGCAAGTATGGCACCCTCCAGCGCTATATGTGCGACACCGATCCTACGACGGAAATCCGCCAGTCTACCTTCAGCCGCTATTCTTCCACGCCGTCTGATACCCCAGACGAACCGGAAACGTCCACAGAAACTACCCTTATCATCAAAAAGGTAGAAACCGGAACGAATACGCCCCTTTCTGGCGCAACTTTCGAGGTAAAGGCACCGGATGGGACGGTCCTCGGCAGCTTTGTCACGGATACCAGCGGCAAGATCATTATTCCGCTGACCCTCTCCGGCCAGTATGTCATTACAGAGAAAGCAGCGCCCAAGTGGCACCTGCTGGGCACGGAAACTACCAAGACCGTTTCCGTGGAGTACGGCAATACCGCGACTGTCACCTTTGAAAACGCACCCTACGGCAATCTGCGCGTGGACAAGATCGATGCGGATAGCGGTGCTTCTCTCGCCGGTGCGACTGTGGAGATCAAGCATATTGAAAGCGGCGTCACCCAGACCAGAAAAACTGATCTCGGCGGCAGCGTGTACTTCGACAAGCTGAAGCCCGGTGCATATCAGGTGCGCGAGGTGTCTGCCCCCGGCGGCTATGTCAAGGACGACCAGACCTACACCGTGAATGTGACTTCCGGCACGGAAACCAGCTTTGTGCTGAAAAATCAGGCAAAGCCGGGACTTATTATCACCAAGTATGATGAGCAGACCCACGAAGTCCTGCCCGATGTGACCTTTGAAGTTACCCGCGATACTGTCCTCATCGGCTCGTTCTCCACGGACGAGATGGGACAGATCCGCCTGACCGACCTCCAGCCGGGAACCTATCTGGTAAAGGAGGTTTCCACCAGTGCAGGTTATGTGCTGGACAGCACGCCGCAGCAGATCAAGCTGACCGCAGGCGGCGGTATCAAAACGCTGACTTTCTTCAACACGGTCAAGCCCGGTATCCACATCGCCAAGGTGGACAGCCGCACGATGGAGCCGCTGGCCAATGTCAAGTTCCGCATTTCTCTGGTGGGCGGTACTTTCTCCAAGGAATATGTGACCGACAAGAACGGCGAGATCGACCTGACCGCGCTGGAGCCGGGCGCGTACACCGTGGAGGAGATCACCGCGCCGAATGGCTATCTGATGGACGAAGCAAAGCGCATCATCCAGATCAACGCCGGAGAAAACGCCCGCTTCGTGTTCACCAACACGGAGAAGCCGGTTCTGTCCGTAGTGAAATACGACGCAGAAAATGACAGCTATCTTGCTGGTGCAACTTTCCGTATCGCAAAGATCGAGGACGGCAGCCACTACCTCGACCGTGTGACCGACACCAACGGGCGCATTTCCATCTCTGATTTGGAACCCGGCGTGTACTCGGTCAAGGAGATCGCAGCGCCCAGCGGCTATGTGCTGAACGGCACGGAATACCATGTGGAACTGTTTCCCGGCAAGGACAGCACGCTGGTGGTGAACAACGAGAAGAAGCCCAACCTCAAAATCGTAAAGACTGACGCTGTGACCGGCGCACCGATCTCTGGTGCAACTTTCACCGTCAACAAGGCGGACAGCAGTACGCTCACCACTGTCAAGACCGACGCCAACGGCGAGGCTCTGCTCACAGCCCTTGACCCCGGTGTGTATGTGGTGCGTGAAACCGGTGTGCCGGACGGTTATCTGCTGGACAGCGAGCCGCAGACCATCACCCTCGTTCCCAATAAAACGGGTACGGTGCGTTTCCACAATTATCCCAAACCTACGCTGACCATCGACAAGGTGGACAGCATTACGAAAGACCCTATCAAGGGCGCAAAGTTCCACATCACCTATGCCAGCAACAACAGCTTCACTGGAGAACTGAACGATCTCGGCACCTATTTCACCGATGAAAACGGTCAAATCAAACTCAGCAAGCTGCGCGACGGCTGGTATTGTGTGACCGAAGTGGAACCGGCTGCGGGCTACGCCATCAAAGACCCGGCCACGCAGGACTGTTTCATTCAGGCAGGCACCGGCAAAGTGCTGACCTTTGAAAACACGCCCCTTTCAGCGCTCATCATCAAAAAGGTGGACGCGGACAGCGGCACCATGCTGCAAGGCGCGAAGTTCCGTGTGCGCTATCTGGGCGGGACCTCTGGCACCGGCGGCACGGTCATCGGAGAATACACTACCTCGGCCAACGGCACTATCGTGATCACCGGGCTGAAGGCCGGAACCTATGTCGTTGAGGAAACGAAAGCCCCCACAGGCTATGAGATCGACGACACGCCGCAGACCGTCTATCTCTCCGGTAAGGAGCAGGATGTGGTGACGGTGGAGTTTTCCAACGGCAAACACGGCGATCTTATCATCGACAAGATCGACAGTGTGACCAAGCAGCCACTTCCCGGCGCGCAGTTCAAGATCACGACCTCAGATGGTTCGTTTGTCGGAAACTACGGCGGCACGGTCACTTCCAACGGCATTTACACCACGGACAGCAACGGCCAGATCAAGCTGGTGGACCTCAAACCGGATACTTATGTGGTAACGGAGGTCAAAGCACCGGACGGTTATGTGCTGGACAGCACCTCGCAGACCGTCAAGGTTGACCGAAACGACACGCAGACACTGACCTTTACCAACACGCCTATCGGCGGTGGCCAGATCATCAAGGTGGACGCGGACAGCGGCAAGCGCATCAAGGGTGTGCAGTTTGAGATCGCCAAGATGAACGGCGAGCGCATCGGCACCTACACCACCGACAGCAACGGCGTTATCACGCTCCCGCAGCTTGCGGACGGCTGGTACACCGCCACCGAGATCAAAGCCGCAAAGGGCTATCTGCTGGACAGTACGCCCCACAATTTCGAGGTAAAGGCTGGTAGGACGACCTCGCTGACCGTTGAAAACACGCAGGCCAGCTCCATACTCATCCACAAGATCGACAGCGTGACCGGCAAGGGCATTTACGGCGTGACCTTCCTCGTTTCGGACAGCAAGGGCAATCCCATCGGCCAGTACACCTCCGACCAAAACGGCTATGTCTACATCGACAAGACGCTGACGGACGGAAAGTACCTGGTGCGGGAAATCCAGGCGGCGGACGGTTATGTGCTGGATACCACAGTTCGCACCTTTTATGTGGAATATGGCGCGACTTCTACGATTACATGGAAGAACACGCCCACGATGGGACAAATCCAAATCACCAAGAAATCCGCAGACGATAACCCATTCAATGCGCTTGCGGCCGGAACTCTTTTGCCCGGTGGAACCTTTGAAATTTATAATCGTGCCGGTGATTTGGTAAATACCGTTGTTACTGATAAGAATGGTGTTGCGAAATCGGATACCCTGCCTTTGGGACGTTATACCATTCGCGAAACCAAAGCACCCATGTTTTATAGTGCGACGGCCCAGCCTATCGAAGCAGAAATTGAATTTTCCGGACAGATCGTCCGCATTGAGGTGTTAAATCAGAGTGTATACACCAATGTTTCGGTCAGCAAACGCGGCTACAAGCAGGTCACGCCGTCCCAGACGATCCGCTATGACTTCAAGGACATCGCCAACAATTCCACCGTGCCGCTGAACAGCTTCTACTGGCGTGACACACTGCCCACCTCGGCGGTGCGGCTTACAAAAATCGTTACCGGCACTTGGAATCAGCGGCTCAGCTATAAGGTGGTCTACAAGACCAACCTGCACGATTACCGCACACTGGCGGACAACCTCTCCACCATGAAAAACTATTCGCTGGACGCTTCGCCTGCGGCACTGGGACTGGCCTCCAACGAGTATGTGACTGACTTCATGTTTGTTTTTGGAACGGTCAAGGCTGGTTTTGCACAGGTGGACGCACCCTATATCTTCTGCTGGACGAACAGTTGGCTGAAGGATGGGTATCAGTTTGCCAACCGAACCGATGTGGGCGGCCTACACAGCGGACAGTGGATTATGGCGACCGACCGCTGGGTCACTACGGTCTACAAACCGGGTGTGACGAAGCTGCCCAAAACGGGTTATTAAGTGAAAAATCGTATGAGTGGGAGCGCCGTCCTTTTATGGGCGGCGCTTGCCATCCCCGTTCTCTGGCTTGCACTGCTGGGCGGCGGGTGCTGTGGTGAAGGCGTTCGGCTGCTCACATGGCTGGACGCTTTTTCTGCGGCGCTGCAAACGCCGTTTGTCATTCATATCACACCCTACACGAAGAAATTCGTACTGGCGGCGCTCGCACTCTATGGGTTCGCCATTGCGTGGTACTACGCTGAAAAAGGTAACCGCCGTCCGGGTGAAGAACATGGCTCTGCATACTGGGGTGATGCCCGCGAGGTATGCGCGCATTTCAAAACCCGGCGTAAAGACCGCTATCTGCTGATCTCCAAGCATATCCGCATCAGTATGAATGTGAGAAAGCTGCCACCGCAGCATCAGGTGAACGCCAATATTCTGGTCATCGGCGGTTCTGGTGCAGGCAAGACGCGCTTTTTTATCAAGCCAAATCTCATGCAGGCGGACTGCTCCTACATCGTCTGCGACCCGAAGGGCGAAACCTACCGTGCGGTCGGCGGCTTGCTGGAAAAGATGGGTTATGAAGTGATGATCTTCAATCTCATCGACATGACGCACTCGGACTGCTATAACCCTTTTGCTTACCTGCACACCGATGTGGACGCATTCCGGCTTATCAACACGCTCATCCAAAACACCACGCCGCAGAAGTCGCAGACTTCGGACCCCTTCTGGGACAAGGCCGAAACCGCTTTCCTGTCCGCGCTTATTCTCTACCTGTTCCACGAAGCGCCGGAGAGCGAGCGCAACTTCGGCACCCTGATGTACATGGTCATCAACGCCGAAGCGCGTGAGGAGGATGAAAGCTACCGCAGTCCGGTGGATCTACTCTTTGACGACCTGGAGCGTGTGGACGAAGATCATATCGCGGTGAAAAACTGGAAAGTGTTCAAACAGGCCGGGCCGAAAACCGCAAAATCTATTCTGGTTTCTGCTTCCACCCGTCTGGCGGCGTTCAACACCGAAGAAATGGCGCGTCTCACCAGCCGTGATGACCTGTCACTTGGCACACTGGGCGACCGCAAGCGCGTCATTTTCGCAGTCATCCCGGACGAGGACACCACCTTTAACTATCTGGTCGGCCTGCTGTATTCGCAGGCGTTCCGAGAACTCTATCATGCCGCAGACAATAAGTACGGCGGCAGACTGCCCGTGCCGGTGCGCGTGCTGATGGACGAGTTTGCCAATGTCGCATTGCCGGAGGACTTTGAACGAGTGCTTGCCACCTGCCGCAGCCGGGAGATCTCCATCAACATCGTCATTCAGAACATGGCACAGCTCAAGAAGCTGTTTAAGGATAGTTGGGAAAATGTGACCGGCAACTGCGATACGCTGCTGTATCTCGGCGGCAACGAAGCCAGCACCCACGAGTACATTTCCAAGATGCTTGGTAAGGCCACCATCGACACCCGAACGCGCGGCGTGACGAAGGGACGCAGCGGCTCCAGCAGCACCAATTATCAGAACGCAGGGCGTGAACTGCTCATGCCGGATGAGGTTCGGATGCTGGATAACCGCAAGGCGCTCGTCTTCATTCGCGGCGAACGCCCGGTGATGGATGACAAGTATCCTATCCAAAAACATCCAAACTATCGTTTTTCTGCGGACGGCGGACAGCCGCCGTATGAAAAGCGGTTTGACATTCCCTGCTATGAGCGAAACGACCTGTCCCATAAAATTGACATCAAAAATCTCGAAATACTGGAGGAAACACAATATGAAGAAGAAAACCACTCTGAACCACAGCGACCGGACGCGCAAGGCAAGACTGCGTTACTTCACCGCTGCACTGACCTGTGTTCTCGCCTACGCCATCTGTACGCCCGCTTTCGCCGCCGGTGAAGATCCGCTGACCGCCATCAACAACCTGTCCACCTTCGTCTTTTCCGCCATCAAAGCCATCGGCGTGATCCTGCTGGGCTGGGGCGTGGTACAGATCGGCCTGAGCTTGCAGTCCCACGATCCATCGCAGCGCAGCACCGGCTTTCTGACCTTTTTCGGCGGTCTGGTCATTGCGTTCGCAAAGGAAATCCTCGACCTGATTTTGAAGTAAACTGCATGAACTATAACAGCCGCCTGTTCCCAGTGAAGCAGGCGGCTGTCCTTTTCGGAGGTGATATATTTGGACGATAACTGGATCGTAGAAAACTTAGAGGGTGCCTTTGCCACATGGAACTCGAAGCTGACCGAGATATGGTCACTGGTAAGCGAAACACCGCAGCATTTCAAAGGCGGTGCAATATGGGAGCTGTGCCAGAATATCAACACCGCATTACAAGCTATCGGCTACGGGCTGCTCATTCTGTTTTTCGCCGTCAGTATTTTCCGCAGCACGGCAAATTTTCAGGACTTCCGTAGACCCGAACAGGCGCTCCGATACTTTATACGCTTTGTCGCAGCAAAAACCGCCGTGACCTATGGCATGGACATCATGACCACGCTGTTTACCATCTGCGGCGGTATCGTCAGTGCGGTAGCGGGCAATCTCGGCAATCTTACCGGCGCGGCAGTCACATTACCGGAGGAAATCAAAACCGCCATTGATGAAGTGGGGTTTCTGGCGAGTATACCGCTGTGGCTGGTAACGATACTGGGCAGCGTGTTCATTACGGTGCTGTCCTTTGTGATGATACTGACCGTGTACAGCCGGTTTTTCCGGCTCTATATGTACACGGCGCTTGCGCCTATCCCACTGTCCACCTTTGCGGGAGATGTGACTTCAAACACCGGGCGTACCTTCATCAAAAGTTATCTTGGCGTGTGCATGGAGGGCGCGGTCATCGTGCTTGCCTGCATGATATTCGCCGCCTTTACCAGCGGCGGCGCACCGGCTATCGCAGACCCAGACGCTTCGGCGGTGACGATGGTATGGAGTTATCTGGCGGAAACGATTTTCAATATGCTGGTGCTTGTGGGACTGGTAAAGGGCGCAGACCGCATTGTGAAGGAAATGATGGCACTGTAAAAGTACGGATTATGGGACAGCGGCAGTGTTAAACTGAGAATGTGGATTTCACTAAGCAACATTTTTTGCGGAAACTTCCAAACTGCGCTATGCTGAATTCATAGGAGGTGCTGACTATGTTCCATCAAATTATTTTCCCGCTTTTGCTCATCCTGTTGCTTCCCGTATGGCTTCGCCTGCTCGTCAGACTGAGATTGGGGCCGGCGCTTATCTATGTGGTGCTAGGCAATACGGTGTGGCTGGACTGGGCCGCGCATCATACCGCATTGGCAGACGGTATCCTGTATACCATCTTAGGTATAACGGTACTGAGCTGGGGCGTGACCTTTTACCATCGAATCAGAGAAAACTACATCAAATAAACCGGAGAGGGGTGCATTGTGCATCCCTCTTTTGCTTGGAGGTTACATATGGAAATACGCATCAATCGTGAGGTGCGAAACTATCACGAATCCATCTTCTTCGGACTGTCCGCACGGCAGTTCGGCTTCTCCCTCGGCGCTGTTGTAGTTGCCGTGGGAGCTTATTTTTTGCTCAAAGACCCCATCGGAAAAGAAAACGCAAGCTGGCTGTGTATGCTCTGTGCCGCGCCGCTGGCGACCGCTGGATTTTTCAAATACAACGGTCTTTCCTTTGAGCGGCTGCTTTGGGCGATGTTCAAGACCCACATTCTGTGTGCCGGACGGCGACTGTATAAGAGCGAGAACCTGTACGACCAGCTTCTGCACACGCCGGTAAAGAAAGCGAGGAAACACAAGTGAAAAAGTTCGGACGAAAGAAAGAGCGTGCTTCGGTGCGCCTGCCGAAAACGGCCCAGCAGTCCATTCCCATCCGCCGCATCCATCGGGATGGTATCTGGGAGGTGGACGGTAAATTCAGCCGCTGCTGGCGGTTCACCGACATCAACTACGCTGTATCGGACGAGGAAGATAAGAAAGACACGCTCATCAAATACTGTGCGCTGGAAAAGGGCCTGCCCACCGACGCTATCACGAAGATCTCCATCGTCAACAAGCACCTGAACCCGTTGGAATTCCAAAAGGAAATGCTCATGCCCTCCAAACAGGACGGGCGCGACGACTACCGCCGCGAGTACAACCGTATGCTGCTGGACAAGGCCGCCGAGGGCAACGGCATCGTGCAGGATCGCTACATCACGGTTTCGGTGGAGCGCCGCACGATTGAGGAAGCGCGCAGCTTTTTCGCCCGTGTGGGCAGCGACCTTGCAAACAACATGAAAAAACTGGGTTCTCAGCTTTTCGAGCAGGACAACAGTGACCGTCTGCGTGTCCTGCACGACTTCTTCCGTATCGGCGAGGAAGACCGATTCCGCTTCGACTTCGATACCGTAGCAAAGCGCGGCCACTCGTTCAAGGACTCTATCTGCCCGGACAGCATCCAGTTCCATTCTAACTACTTCGAGCTTTCCGACAACAAAGTGGGCCGGGTGTTGTTCCTCAAGGACTATCCGGCCTATCTGGAGGACAGCTTCATCAAGGAACTGACCGAGCTGAACCGCAACCTCATCCTTTCCATCGACATTCAGCCCGTTCCAACGGACAAGGCATTGAAGGAAATTCAAAATCAGGCACTTGCAGTGGAGACCGACATCACCCGCTGGCAGAACAAGCAGAACCAGAACAATAATTTTTCTGCCATTCCGCCCATGCAGCTCACCGATGCCCGCGATACCATGCGCTCCATGCTGGATGACCTGACCATGCGCGATCAGCGCATGACGCTGTGTGTGCTGACGCTCGTTCATGTAGCGGACACCAAAGAACAGCTTGACGCGGACACGGATACCATCCGCAGTATCGCAGGCGGCAAAAACTGCGAAATGAGCGTGCTGACCTACCAGCAGGAGGACGCGCTGAACACCGTCCTGCCCTACGGTCTGCGCCGCATCGATACCCTGCGGACGCTGACCACTGAGAGCGCCGCCGGACTGGTGCCGTTTTCTTCACAGGAGATACGCCATCGCGGCGGCATTTATTACGGCGTGAACGCCACTAGCCGCAACCTTATCGTCTGCGACCGCAGGCAGCTTCTCAACAGCAACGGCTTTATCCTCGGCGTGTCCGGTTCGGGTAAATCTTTTGCCGCAAAAGAGGAAATAACCTCTATCGCCCTATCCACCGATGATGACATCATCATCGTAGACCCGGAGCGCGAATATGCACCGCTTGTCCGCGCCCTAGGCGGCGAGGTGGTTCAAATTGCGGCAGGCAGTCACAACCACATCAATGCGATGGACATGACCAGCGGTTACGGCGAGGAGGACGACACCGTAAACGGCCCGCTGCTGCTGAAAAGCCAGTTCGTCATGTCATTGTGCGAACAGCTCATGAAACCTTCCCTGATTGACGCGAAAGAGCGTTCTATCATCGCGCGGTGCGTGAAAAGCGTCTATCAGAACTACACGCAGGACGGTACGCCCTCTCCCACACTGAAAGAGTTCCGAGCGGAGCTGCTGCGTCAGCCGGAGCCGCAGGCGCAGTCCATCGCGCTGGCGCTGGAACTGTTTGTAGACGGTACACTGGATGTGTTCGCCTACCAAACCAATGTAGATATGAGCAGCCGCATCATGCTGTTCGACATCTTCGATTTAGGCAGTCAGCTCAAGACCGTGGGAATGCTTGTCATGCTGGACGCGATTTTGAACCGCGTCATTGAGAACCACCGGCGCGGACGGCGCACATGGATCTACATCGACGAAATTTACCTGTTCTTCGCCAACGAGTACAGCACCGGCTTTCTGGAGGAGAGCTGGAAGCGTTTTCGTAAGAAAAATGCCGCCGCGACCGGCATCACGCAGAATGTCACTGACTGCCTGCGCTCTCCCACAGCGAAAAATATGCTGGCGAACTCGGAGTTTCTGCTGATGCTGTCACAGGCTCCCACCGATCAGGAGGAGCTGGTGCGGATGCTCCGCATTTCGGAAGAACAGCTCGGCTACATCAATAACGCTGAGTCGGGACATGGGCTAATCAAGGTTGGCGGCGCACTGGTGCCGTTCATCAACCAGTTCCCGCGGGGTACTGCGTTGTACCGTCTGATGACGACAAAGCCGGGTGAGTCGCTGTGAAAGAGATAAGAACACGCCCCAAAGGCCGGGACATCCAGACCCGGCAGACCACAGCGTTTCTCCCCAAGCAGGCGGCGAAGGTGCTGCGAGAGAACGCAGCCCGTTGTCAGCTCACGGCCAAAAACACAGAGCAGCAGGAAGAAGCGCAGTCTGTGTTCTCGAAACCGGCGAGCCGGTTTGAGACTACCGCACAAAGAGCGGCAGAGATCAGCGCACGGACAGCGTTCCGCTCCGGCAAGGCGCTGGCGCAGAAGCAGTTTGACCGCGCCGTTATTTCCACCAAGCCGAAAGAGAGGGTGGAAAATGCGGCTCCTCTGCGTCAGAGCGATCCGCCGCAAGTCATGCGCGCCAAGCAGCAATTCCGGCAGGAGCAGGCGAAAAAGCAGACTGAACGCCGCCGGGAAACTGTGGTGCGGGAAGCAAAACAAGAAGCCTTTCGGGTGCAGGACGATTTTGCGTTGCAGGAGCATCGCTTTACGGATACGCCCTCCTCTGTCCCTGTCGATACGCCGAGTGTGCATGCGCACCGGCGCAGGGAAACCGCATCGACACCGCCCCAAAAAGCAGAAAAGCCGCCCCGTGAACCGATGTTCACAAGGCGGCAAACGCAGTCCATGCGTCAGCAGGCGGCGGTGAAAGCGCAGGCGCAGGTCACGGCGAAAGCGAAAGAGAAAATGCAGCAGCAGTTTGTGCAGGAAACCGCACAAAAGACCGCAAAGACGGCAAAACGCGCCGCAAAAGGCTTTGTATGGCTTAAAAATGCAGTCATTCGTGCCGGACAAGCAGTGGCACGAGCGGCGGTGGGACTTCTGGGCGGTGCCGGTGCTATCATTGCGCTGATCCTGGTCATCGGCGGCGCGGCGGCAGTCATCGGAACGCCCTTCGGCGTGTTCTGGTCGGGCAATGACAGCGATACTCAATCCGTTCCGCAGGCGGTAGCACTCATCAACAGTGAGTTTTCTGCGAAAATCAACCAGATACAGGCTGAGAATCCCGCAGACAGCATGGTGATCCATCGAGAGCCGGACGGCGGCAGCGACCTTTCCATCACCAACTGGACGGATATTATCGCCGTGTTCGCAGTCAAAACGGCTGGAGCCGATGCCGACGCTACCGATGTTGTCACCATCGATGAGGAGCGCATTGACCTCATCCGTCAAGTATTCTGGGATATGAACGAGGTGAGCTGGTATGTTCAGACCATTGAGCATGAGGACAGCACTGAAACCGTCCTCCATATCACGATCACAAGCAAAAAAGCGACCGATATGCCTGACTTCTACCACTTTAGCAAAAGCCAGTGCGAGGCGCTGACCGAGGTGCTGAAACCGGAGCATGCACAGATGCTTGCCGAGCTAGTCGGCACCTACGGCGGTGAGGTCAGTCTGGACGAGGCGCAGATCCGCGCCATGCTTGCCGCCATGCCCAAGGACATTTCCGAGCGGCGGCGTGCTGTGGTGGAGAAAGCCTACTCCCTGCTCGGCGAGGTAAATTATTTCTGGGGCGGCAAAAGCAGCGCCATCGGCTGGGACTCCCGCTGGGGAACGCCCACCCGCGTGACCGCGCCGGGAAGCCGCAGCACGGGGACAGTCCGTCCTTATGGACTGGACTGCTCCGGCTTTGTGGATTGGGTATTCAATAATTCTCTGGGTTATGTGATTGGACATGGCGGCGGCGCGGCCAGTCAGCACGACTACTGCAAACCCATCTCATGGAGTGAAGCACAGCCGGGTGATCTGGTGTTTTACCCCGGCGATACCCATGTAGGCGTGTTTGTGGGCAAGAACAGCAACGGCAATCCGCTTATCATTCACTGCGCCAGCTCGCAGAACAATGTGGTCCTGACCGGCCTGCAGGGGTTTACGAGTATCGGCAGGCCGGACTGTTTCTGATAAAAATTACAAGAATCCCGGTGCGGTGCAATGACCGCGCCGGGATTTACTGATTTAAGCAGTTTATCTCGCAGAATGTAACATCAACTATTAGAAGGAGTGTTAATCATCGCAGAGATCTATGCTTATGTCCGTGTTTCCACACGAGAACAAAATGAAGACAGGCAACTGATTGCAATGAACGAATTACAGGTGCCGCAAAAGAATATTTTTATAGACAAGCAATCTGGAAAAGATTTTGAACGACCGCAGTACAAAAAGCTGCTGCGAAAAATGAAAAAAGACGACCTACTGTACATCAAGAGCATCGACCGTCTCGGACGCAACTATAACGAAATTCAGGAGCAGTGGCGCATTCTCACCAAGGACAGGGGCGTTGACATTGTGGTGCTCGATATGCCGCTTCTCGACACCCGGCGTGGAAAGGATTTGATGGGAACCTTCCTCAGCGACATTGTATTACAAGTGTTGTCCTTTGTTGCTGAAAACGAGCGTGTTAATATCCGCCAGCGGCAAGCAGAAGGTATCGCGGCTGCAAAAGCGAAAGGTGTACGGTTTGGAAGAGTGCCAAAACCATTGCCCCCTAATTTCCACACCGTCTACCAACGCTGGAAACACGGTGAAATTACCGGAACCGCAGCAGCTAAAGAATGTGGGATGCCGTTATCTACCTTCCGCTATCGAGCAGAAATTTACGAAAAAGCCAAGTTGTTGTGACCTACCAATTTTGCAACAATGTGTACCTTTTCGCAACCACAAAAGAATGTCTAAATTACCTCTCTATTTGTTGAAAAGCTACAAGCGCAGGATTGCCTTTGAAGCTTATTCATGATATAATACCTCTGAACTTGTAAATGTATCCTATTTACAGGAATGTACACCTTATTGAAATTGTTGAGACCATTACAAAGCACAAAGGATGGGCAATCACATGATTAGAATTTTTGAAACAGGCGATAACCATATTGGCTTGAAGTATGCCAGTCATGAGCAATCGGCCGTTCTCTCATCAAGCCGAGTAACTGCGTTTGAAAATATGGTTCAAACAGCAAACCAAGAAAACTGCAATCTTTTTGTGATTACCGGCGATTTGTTTGAAAATACATACAGCATATCCAAAAAGGACATTAAGTCCATTTTGGATATGCTGTCATGTTTTATGGGAACCGTTATAGTGCTTCCCGGCAATCATGACTACTACGATACAGAGGTGAAAGTCTGGCAGTACTTCAAAGATGCTGTGACTTCTTACGACAATATCTTGCTGTTGACTGATTACCGTCCATATCTATTAGAAATCAGCGGTGAGAAAGTCATTCTTTATCCGGCGCTTTGCACCTCAGTTCATTCCGCTCCCGGGGAAAACAATCTTAGTTGGATTAAAGCTACTGATATTCCGAACGATGACACCTACCATATCGGTATCGCCCACGGAGCCGTAGAAGGAGAAACAATCGATAAAGAGGGTCAATACTTCTTGATGACCCGCTCTGAATTGGAAAGTATTCCAGTAGATGTGTGGTTGCTCGGCCATACTCATGTTCCGTTTCCTCGTAATTTGGCAGAGCAATTTGCTCCTGCTGGAAAGATATTCAATGCAGGTACTCATGTTCAGACAGATGTGAATTGCAATACCGAAGGTCAGTGCTTCATTGTAGAAATTGAAGCAGATAAGACGGTTAGAGCGAAGAAAGTCACATCTGGAAACCTGCGTTTTTATCGTAAAAGCATTATTCTTTCACCAGAAAAGATGCAGGAAACCCTAAAGCGAGAACTGGCGCCGATCACAGACAACAGCGTTGTGGAATTGATTCTGTCTGGTGCTGTGACGAAAGATGAGTATGAAAACCGACATACCATCATTAACGATGAACTGTCCCGCTTTATCGAGGGAAATTATAATGATTACGCACTTAGTCAGTTGATTTCAAAGGATTTAATTGACTCTGAATTTCCAGAGACTTCGTTTTCTGCCAATCTACTGACAGCTTTGTTGGATGAGCCGAAAGAGGCTCAGCTCACATATGAATTACTGGCGACCTTGAAGGAGCGCAGATAAAATGAAGATAAAAAATCTTTCTTGCACACAATTTGCTGGTGTTCGTGATCGGACAATTTCCTTTGCAGACGGAATCAATGTAGTTTACGGCAAGAACGAGAGTGGTAAAAGCACCATGGCCAATTTGATTGTACGCACACTATTTCAAAAGGCCAAACTGGATCGACGGAGCAATCGAGAATTCTGTGATCTCTATTTTCCCAGCACTCGCAAAGGCAGCAATTTGAGCGGTGATTTTGCTGATGGGAAAATTGCCCTTGCGTCCAAGGACGGGGATTACGTTCTTTCAAAAGAGTGGGGCGTAGATGCTCGCTGCACACTTTCCACACCGGAAGGCATTGTGCGAGATCAAGCGAAAATCGATGAAATTTTGAAATCCGTCCTGAACTATGGCGAGGGCGTTTATTCTGATCTTCTACTCACTTCTCAACGCAATACCGATGCAGCTTTGCAAACCCTTCTGGATGCATCAAAGAATACGGAGGCAAAGGCCGAGATTACTGATGCCGTTTCGTTGGCCTTTGCAGAGAGTGATGGAGTTTCGATAGATGCTATCGAGCAAGCTATGCAGTCCAAAATTTCTGAAATTTCCGGGAAACACTGGGACATCGACCGTGGGGTTCCTGCCCGTAAAGCCGGACGATGGAGTACCGGACTTGGCGAAATATTAAAAGCATATTACGCCATGGAGGATGCAAAAGCAGTCCTTGAGGAGATTTCTCATTTAGAAACAGACGCTGATCGAGCCGCACATGATTATACTGACAAGGATAATGAAGCGCGCTCTGCCGAAGAAGCCTATCGTGAATTCAATCAATTCGCAAACAGCCTCATTCTACAAAGAGAGCGTAGAAAAACTATCAGCCGCACAGAGGAAGAACTCAAAAAAATCCGCAAGGTACTTGCCGATTGGCCCGAATTGGAAAAGGTACTTGCTCAGGCGCAAACGCTTCAAAATGAAAAGACAACCCGAGAACTTCTGGACAAATATGATGCAGCGACAGAAATCGTAAATGAAATCAATACCCTTTCTCCTATTGCAGCAAATACACCCTGCCCAACAGCGGGCGAAATAGCTCAGGTCAAAACCGCCCAGCGTAATATTGCTTCTCTTGAAAACAAACTCTGCGGAATGAACTTGACCGCAGCTGTTCATATGTTCGGTGACAATACACTGGAAGTCATATCCGTGCGGACTGGTCAGAAAATTGATGTTTCTGATGGAATCGCAAATATTAGTGAAGCGGTTAGACTTACTATTCCAGGTGTCATGGAGATGCAGCTTTCGCCTGCGGATGTGGATGTTGCCTCCGTTGAGGTTCAAATCAAGACAGATAAGCAGCTGATAACAGATGTTTTCAAAAATTATCAGGTAGAAAGTCTGGAAGCACTTGGAGAACTTGCTCAGACAATAGCAGAAAATAATCGGCAGCTAGATTTGGCCAATAATCGTCTGAAGCAGTTGTTAGGTGCTACCACTTTCGAGGAATTGGAAAGAACGGTAAAATCATCACCGCAAGAAAGCCGCTCTAAAACTGAAATTGAAAATGACATCGCAGCTCTTTGTGGCAATAGTGATCTCTCGCGGTTCATCACAGCAAAAGAAACCGTTATTAACAGTTATAAGGCTGAATATATCAGTGCCAATGATTTGAAAGCCAAAGCCTTTGATTTAGACGCAGAACTAAATCAGGCAATGTCCTCAACGGAGACGGAAAATATTCCTGCTGAATATAGGGAGATTGCCGATCCTGAAGCGCATTTGTTATCGTTACAGAATGCGTGTAAGCAAAAGCAAAAGCTTCGTGAAACAGCATTAACACTTAAAACTGCTGCCGAGAGCAAACTGGAAAGTTATAAAGAGAATATCGCGGATGATCCATCAGAGGAAGCGGAAAAAGCAACGCGAGACTTTGAAGAACAAAAGTCCCTATTGTCTCATTGGCTGCATATCTTTGAGGTGTTTAAGTCGCAGAAAGAAAATATTCATGACAATCCCATGCAGGATATTGCCGACAGTTTCTCGCATTATCTGAGTGTGATTTCCGATGGCAGGGTATCGTCCGAGTTTCCAGAAGCAGACAAACTTGCAATGCAGGTCTATAGTAACGACCTTCCGCTTGATTATGGGAAGCTTTCAGAGGGAACGAAGGAAACCGTTTCACTGGCATTCCGCCTTGCTGTACTTGACCATCTGTTTCCCGATGGTGGAGGCGTTATTGTCTTGGATGATCCTTTTACTGACATGGATTCTGAGCGTACAAACCAAGCCTGCAAACTGGTCAAAGAATGTGCAAAACGGCATCAAGTAATATTTATGACCTGCCGGACAGAGTACCTTCAGATGCTGGGCGGCAACACCATTAAGCTGTGACAATGGGAGTGAAGAAACAATGTCTTATGAACCATGGATGCTAGCAGCTATCGACCAAGCTGGATATAACGGAATACGCAATGAACATATCAGTGCTGTAGCAGCAGAATTGCTGCACACCGGTTTGACAAAAATTGACCGCAGCACATTTGAAGCTGCCTGCCGGCGCTGCGGTGTTGCCCCTGATAGCTTTACACAGGAGGATCTGAACAAGCTGGAATGCGTTATGAATGCAGAGTAGCTTTTAGTGGAGGTGTTTTTGTTGATTTTTAATAATGTAGATGTTTACAATGTGCAACTTGCTCGTTACAAACACAAACCTCATTTGAGAAACACTTAATTAAAGAGATACATATGAAATACAAAATATTTGACAAAAAATATCACTTTTTATCTGCATTTGATACAAAAACAGGTGCTTATATCCGTACCGGAATTCTTGATATGAATGGAAAGGATACGGGGGTAGATCCATTTATGGCATCGTATCCACATCTTATTGATGTTGGAATTATGGGCCATTGTATCCATGGGAAAACCGGGTTGTGTATAAAAGCTGGAATCGAATGTTACCAGAGCGGGTTACTTGTGGAGCAATCCAATATGTCTGTTAAAGATTTTCGCTGGATCGCAGAACAATCTAAAGGCAGATGTAATCAGTTCGCCCTTGGAGGTCGAGGTGATCCTGACCAACACGAGTATTTTGAGGAAATCCTTAAAATTTGCCAAGAAAACGTGTTGGTACCGAATTTCACAACATCTGGCTACGGAATGACTCCTGAAATTGCAAAGCTGTGCAAAAAATATTGCGGTGCCGTAGCAGTTAGCTGGTATCGAAGTACATACACGATAAATGCCATACAGATATTGTTGGATGCCCATGTCAAAACAAATATTCACTATGTTTTGGGAAGAAACAGTATAGACGAGGCGATTGACCGTTTACAGAGAAACGATTTTCCCAAAGGTATCAACGCAGTAATCTTTCTTCTGCACAAACCCGCAGGACAAGGCACAAAATCTAATGTCCTTTCTGCCGATGATTCCCGTGTAGCAGAGTTTTTCTCTCAGGTAGATAAGCCACATCCGTTCAAGGTCGGCATGGATAGTTGTAATGTCCCCGGTGCAATTAATTTTTGCAAAGCGATTCTGCCTGAATCCTTGGATACCTGCGAGGGTGGACGTTACAGTTGCTACATAGGCGCAGACATGACTATGGTTCCTTGCAGTTTTGATCAAGAAAAAAGGTATGCTGTATCTCTTAGGGAAATGTCTATTTCAGATGCTTGGAACAGCAATTCCTTTAAACTTTTTCGTAGTAGAATGCGAGATGCATGCCCTCGTTGCGAAAAGAGAGCATTATGCATGGGCGGCTGCCCGCTGATGCCGGAAATTGTTTTTTGCGACAGCAACAAAAGAAACATGGAGGAACAAACATTATGAAAATAAGAATGGATTTTGTGACAAATTCGAGCAGCAGTTCGTTTATCCTGACTTTAAACCTTAAACTATCAGATGGAACTTCAATTCATGTCGAGAGCTTTGAAGGTGATATGGATAGCAACGGCGCAAGTTGCTCTTTTAGTGCACGGGATTCTTCCGGAAAGACGATTTCATCCGGAGAGTGTAATCCAGGAGAATATTGCCTTGATGAACTGGGGTATGATTGTCCTGAGGATGTTCCTGGTGAAGTGTATGAATGGATATATCCCTGCGCTTCATATGCTAACTTGATTGAGGTAAATAATGCATCTGATGTGAATGAACTGGTTGCTGCAATCAAAAAGCCTTTCGGACTTGGCAAAAAACTTGAAGATTCCTTTGAAGATGATGAGTTCGAGTTTGAAGAGGAGGATACGGCAGAAATCATTGAAGAATCTATGAAACGCTTTAACACAATGGTCGATGATTTTGATTCTGTTTTAAGTGCGCACCTTTCGAAAATTTCTGATTTGACAAGTGCAAGCACGAAGTTGGAATATTTCGGAAGCGGAGAATGTGCTGCTGAACCAAGTGAAATTCTTACACATGTCTTTGGTCAGAAAGAGCATAACCAGATAGTAAGTATTCTCTCCATTGAGGATCGGGATCAGGCGGTAAAAGAACTTCGTGCGTTGAGCCCTTTAGAAAAATTCACAGATGAAGCATTGAATGCAATAGTTGAGTTTTGGCACGACTGCAGTGAAAATATACCTGAGCATTGCGATATTGAACAAACTTTGCGCCCGGATGGAAAAATAGATTTAACCATTTCTTGTATTTTTTGAATTTCAAATATATTTGGGTACGCCCACACAGTAGTAGTCAGTCAAAATATCATTCAGGGTTGAATTTTTAGCCTCTATCATGGATGATGCCGCCGCAGCTAAAAGTTATGTAAACAAGGTTGAGAATCGCATGCCAATAAACTTTAGTGGAGATGTTTTTATGAAATTTTGCGTTACTAATGATGCCTATTCGATAACCGCAACAACAGAGATCAACAATTTTACCCTGCGCTCCTGCGCGAATGGAACTCTTATTGCAGAACACAAGTTTCCCGGAATGCTTACGGGTATGGCATTAGACGGTGAGACCTTGCTCTGTGCTGTTGAATATGATGCTCAGGCAGAATATAAATACGACACCAAAGTATTGCACAGCTTCACCACCCGTGTTGTGCAGGTGTACACTTTCAACATGAAGTTGGAGGAACTTTCGTGCGATTTTGAGACCAATAGTGTTTGCCAGCACCTTTTGTCCTGTATGGATAAGTCCGCTGTTTATACCGTACAGTGGGATGTCGGAAGCACGGGAATAGAAGATGATAATGGAATTTTCAGACCGTTTGATGAAATTGGCACATTGATTTTTTCTCGGCATGATCTTAAGACCTGCAAGCTTACCACATGGAAATTAGATGATTTTGAGAATAATAGCGAGTGCAGCGAAGCATTGGAAAAGGTAATATCCGGGTATGCTACTGGAATCAATAGAATATCCGTGTCCGATGGCAAGTTAATACTTGAGTGTAGTGTTTTTGAGCCGGATAGCGTGATAGAGCCAGATGCCCCCAGATTAGATAATGACGATTATGTGGAGTATCATTCTTTTCCGAGTACGGTTTGCGTAGATTTGGGCACAAAAGAGTTGTCGTGTGTGGTAGACGACCACTAACCTGGTCATTTCTATTTGCGGCATCACCAAGAGAAGTTGGGAGGCCAACCTATATGAAAATACCCAAAGATATACAACGAATTAAAGACCTTGTTGAACATGAGAAAATCACCCAGGCATCTATGGCCGAAAGCAGTAATCTATTCGTTTACGAAACTATATGCCCCGAATGCGGAAAACAAAAACTTATGCGTACACATTTCGCTAGTTGGACATACTTCCCGGTGAGTTGTGGTGTTGATCTTGCGACAAGAAACCAAAAAGCACAGGAACTTCTAAATAAATATGACATACCTGTAACAATTGATCAGAATATGCTGTCCGATTTCGCCTTACAGCACAATACCTGCTTGTGCCATCTCGACCAACCGGTTCGGTTGGCTTTTGGTGACAACGCTTATGTCGATAAATTATCCATTTCAGAAAATGGACAGATGGCATTCGTTTTTGAAGCGCAGGGGACAGCGTATGAAGGGCGGACAGACCGTATAGAACAGCACAATGCGGGAGATGTTCTAATTTATTCTAGAAATCCACGCAACAAATTTGATAAGCAGTGCATTGAAATTCTTGATGATAAGAAATCAAATTTAGGCAATGTTCCAGCACAATTGAGTAAATATATTTCACCGTTGATTGATGCAGGAAAAGTAAAAATATCTGGTTCAATTTCCAGTATCGAAACACGGACCCAACGCGGCTCCAAGGCTCAGAAAGCAAAATTGTATTGCTTCATCAGCATTTTGCCAACTAATCAAAAAAGTCCTATGAAATGGCTACTAGACAGCCGAATCAAATATTTGAAGGACGAAAAAATCAGGGTCGAAGTTATGGGGCACTGCGAACTTCGTTATTCAAATAAAAAACAAGTTTCATTATCGGATTTTGCAGCAGTGCACTACACAGTTGAAATTTTCCTCGAATGCAGCGAGATGGGAGATCCCATGTACGCTATTAAAGCATTGAAACCGGGTGAACCAGTTCAAGTAAAACCTACTGGTTCCTTAACTGATGGAGATTTTTCTTTTTCGATTACCGATCAAGTTGGAAATCGCATAGGCCGCTTTTCAATGGCATTTGTGTCTGCTATTGCACCGTTGGTCGAGTTCGGCGGACTGACAATTGAAAATCCGATTTATATCGGAAAGGTATATGATAGTGAAGTTTTTCATAGAGAAGTTCCGCGCTTGAGCTTCGCTATGGTTATTCCGCTTTCCTATAGTAGTTCCTCAAAACAGGCCTCGTGCGAAGCTGATCGAATTCAGAAAATTCTTGCCTCCATTGTCGGCAACCCTTCCGATGAATTGAAAAGACTTATCCTCTATATTAAATCCCACGGGCTTGAGTGGAGATACTTTCTGGCATTAAATACCGATGGTATTTTATATGTGGTTGATCCAGATCATGCTCCGGGAGATGACTACATTATACGAGAAGACTTTGGATTTGAGTGCAGCAAAGACTATGGTTTCTTTTATCTGTTTCGTCAAGTCCCGGATGACAACCCTGTGGAGATTATGATGCAAAACGGCATTATGATTAGTAAATTAGAGAATCTAATGGACACATTAGAAGAGTTTGAGGATGGAGATGATGACGATGAGTTTGAGGACGATGAGTTTGAGGACGATGATGACGATAAGGTTATCTCCAGTGCTGAAAAGGCTGATGTACTGAATGGCAAACGGTTTGCGGCTACAGGGAAGTTAAAGACATTTACCAGCCGTGCAGAATTGAAGGAATACCTGACGACCTATGGCGCATCGCTGACAGAAACGCTTTCTCCCACTGTCGATTATCTAATCACCAATACCCCGGATTCTGGTACGGCAAAGAATAAAAAGGCAATCGAATTGGGAATTAAACGCATCACTGAAGCACAGTTCAATGAAATGATTGGCAGAATTACATGACAAAAAACCATTTATCAAAGGCAGAACGGATAACCGTTCTGCCTTTTTTGATATTCTTGCACTAACTTTAATGATATTTGGACTGTATAATCCATATATTCTGCACTCCAAATTTTTCGAAATTTAACCGGCAAGATTGGCATTCTGCTTTTCCGAATCGTATTAGTCAGTATCAGGACAAAAGCAGCACCTCCCCATCAACGCCATGCGCGGAAAGGGGGTGTGGACTATGCAGTGGTCTGATAAAGACATTTCTCGTATTGAAGGTAAATTCGATAGCTTCTGCAAAACTGTTCTGCGGAATTTCGCAAGAGATTGGTACAGAGCCAAACGAAGACATCACGCAACAGAAGTTTTGTTTTCAGAACTACCGGACGGCCATCGATTAGAGCCGATACATAACGACCCAATCTGCCCGTTGGAACAATATCTGTTCGATGATTTAGAATTACCGATAAAAATTAACAACGATGTACTGGCACAGGCATTGTGCCAGCTTTCAAGACGAAAACGGCAAATCGTTCTGCTTGCCTATTTTTGCGATTGGACAGACCAACAGATTAGCGAACGGTTTCATGTCGTGCGCAGTACGATACAATCAGCCAGAACCAAAGCACTGAAAGAAATGAGGGAATTACTTGAAAAACAATCAGAAACATAATCGGGCGGTCATCCGCCGTGTGCCGCTGGATACCATCGTAAAGGCGAAAAATGGTGATAATACGGCGCTTGAGAAAATTTTGCGCCACTATCAGGGATATATGCTGAAACTCAGCCAGTTTGAACTGTACGATGCCAGCGGCACGGTCTATACCTGCTTCGATGAAGAACTATACCAAGAACTCCAATTCAAATTGGTGAAAACGATTCTTGACCGTTTTGAGCTGCGATAAATAACCTTGCCGATCCTTCACAGAGGATAACAATTCGTTGTCCTCTGTGAAAGGCTGGTAAGGACTGTCCTCAGTCTTTCCGCCTTTGCACCTTGAAAACTGAATGAGCGTCCGTATTAGATACTGCACAGGGGAAGCAGGCCACGACCTCCAGAGAGGAGGTTTCGGAGCGAGCGTGCCAATGTGCCGAATACGGTGTCCTGTCACAACAGACAGTCCATCAGGAACAGGATACGGGTACAAACGCCGACAATAGAAGAATAGCGGAGCCGCTGTGCAGATACGGCGGCTCCACTTGATTGATAGGAGTATCAATATGTCATTATCAGAACAACGCCAGCGAAATAATGAACTGGCGAAAGAGGTCATAGAGTGCCGTGATATTCTGTACTCTGTGCCGGAAGCGGCAAAGCTGCTCCATGTAAACAAAAATATGGCCTATGACCTGATCCGCTGCGGCTATCTCCGCTCCATCAAGCTGGGGAGTCGTAAAGTCAGCCGTAAGGCCCTGCTGGACTTTGTAGAGAAATTTGAAGGACAGACCGTAGAACTGCCAGGTGTGCGGTCAGAGTAAAAATGCGAAAAAGTTCAAAAACCACGGCTTGAACCATTGGTATTTCCATGTTATATTATAAGTAAGATAGGATGTGAAGTGATGTCCGATTTAGATTTTGAGCGCAAGCACGCCGAGGATTTGCAGCGGCTGCGCGGTCTGCGCCTACTGGATGATGACTTTATGAACAAGGTGTTTGAGGACAAAGCCTGTGCCGAGTTCCTGCTCCAGATCATCTTACAGCGTACCGATTTGCGTGTACAGCGCGTGCATGGTCAGCACGACATCAAGAATTTGCAGGGACGCTCCGTGCGGCTGGATATTCTGGCCGTCGATGAAGCAGACCGTGTTTACAATATCGAGGTTCAGCGCAGCGATAAAGGCGCTGGCGTCAAGCGTGCCCGGTATAACAGCAGTCTGATCGACGCCAATGTGACCGAACCCGGCGATGAATATGAGAAGCTGAACGAAACCTATGTCATTTTCATCACAGAACATGATGTGCTGGGCGACGGCCACCCGATTTATCATATTGACCGGACGGTTAGAGAAACCGGTGCATTGTTCGGGGACGAATCGCATATCCTATATGTGAACGCCCAGATCAAAGACGACACGGCGCTCGGTCAGCTGATGCACGACTTTTCCTGCACCAGCGCCGAAGAGATGTACTATCAGATTCTGGCGGACAGAGTTCGCTATTTCAAAGAAGATACGGAAGGAGTTGCGACTATGTGCAAGGCTATGGAAGATATGAGAAATGAAGCTGCACGTGAAGCGGTCAAGACAAACGCAATTAAAGCGGCTCGTTCGTTTTTGGCTTTAGGAAAACTGTCCTACGAAGAAATCGCAAACTCTTTGGGGCTGACGGTTGATGAAGTCAAGGCTCTGGACGAGAGCAAGCCTGCCTGATGTGATTTTTTGCGAGATACTCCTGCACCCTCTATAATTTCCGCAGGAGGTGCATGAGCATGAATGCAATGAATGAACAGACCCGCGCTGCGGTAGAGGAAGTCCGGCGAACTGATTGCGAGTTTTTGACGGTTCCACAGGTGGCGAAGATTTTGAAGGTCAACAAGAACACGGTGTATGACCTTATCAGCGCCAAGCTGCTGCGGGCGGTCAAGCTGGGCAGTACCAAAGTGGCGACCATTGCCGTAGAGGACTTCATCCGCGAGATGGATGCCGGACTGATCGAGTACGACCATGTGACCAAGAAAGCCACACGGCACCGGTCTAAAACCAAAGCTGCATCGAGCCAGAATAAGTAAGCATTTCCCTTGTGGAGCCTGACTCGGTACTGGATTTGCAGAGCGTATTTTTTGTGGGCAAAGCGTGGGCAAAAAACTTTTCGATTACGCTGAGAGCCTTATATAGTCTGATTGATACGGTAGAAGAATCCTATCACCAGACGAGGCCCGTCACGGCCGCGCCCTCAAGGGCCTGCTTGAAAGATACTTCAAGTAAACCGAAACCGCAGCAATTCCGAACTTATTGAGAGAGGAGCAGGGAAACCTGCTCCTCCCTCTTTTTCCCGTGACCGCCGCCGCGCTGAGCGAAGAAGATTCCCACCAAAACGGAGAGTAAAACAAATGAAGTCCAACAAAATGCTTATGAAACAAAACAACGCAGGCTTTACGCTGGTGAACGTGCTGATCGTGATCGCGGTCATCGCCATACTGAGTGTGGGCGCATACCCGGTATTCTCAACTCTGATCGAGAAAAGCTGGGAGTCGGCGGACATTTCCGGCGTGCGCTCGGCATTCGACCACGTTTCCGCGGAGGCGCTGATGGGGAATAAGACAGCCACCGTTACGGTCAATCTGAAGCAGAAGCAGGCGGATTGGCAGTCGATGGACCCTGTGAACATCCGCGGGATCATCCACTACAAGGGTGCGGACGACACGGACAACTGGAAAGGCGTTGCGTCGCCGGGCGGAAGCTGCGTCGTTTCCTACGAGGAAGCCGTCGGCGTGGTGCTCACATGGAGCGGCGAAGCGGCTCCCAAGCCCCAATATCCGTTTGACACCGACGTGAAGGACTATTTTTCGCTGCTCTACAATACCGATTTCTGGAAGGACGGCAGCCTCAAGACCCCTAATTTTGAGTTTGATTCCCGCTGCCCAGGCTCAAAATACATCCCCTCTCTTGAGAAGGAGCTTGAGAAGCTGAACAACAGCCTTTTGCAGCAGGAAAACTGCACCTGGGCATTTCTGGGAAATCCCTATGACGGTCGGGAAAGCGAGCGCTATCTCTTCTGGACCTCTCTCAACACGAATGAAGTCGGCGGCGGCGTGAAAATCCCCGTGATTATTCAGACCGGTGATGGGAAATACTATGTTTCCCACACCACGACCGGAGAGCGGGAAAACCAGAGCGGCAAGTATATTGCGGTCTCAAAGCGCCTCTACAACGACCAGCAGTACAAGTCGGTCTTGAAGGCGGGAGAAAAATACGACTCCCTGACGGCCGCCTATGTCGCATATTTGCTCGCGCTTGAGGAATACGAAAAGAGCGCCCTCGATTCAAACTGACCGGCCGTGCACCCAAAAGGAAAGGCGGATAAGAATGAACGTGATGATGACGGGACGGCGACGCTGCGCGCTCGCGCTTCTGCTTGCCGCCCTCGTACTGAGCGGCTGCGGCAAAAAGGACGCGCCCGACGCGCCCGAGCAGACGGCGCAGACGGCGGCGTACAGCAACCTCAGCGACGAAGCGTCTAAGGAGCTGCTTTCAGAGCTTTTCGCGGACGCGGGGATCGCAGCGGAGCGGGCGGACAAATTCTTTGCCTGCCTTGACCAGTTCAACGGCAGCGTCAAAGCGGAATGGCTGACGGACGGCTTTGAAACGGCAGCCCCCACGGAGACAAAGTACGACCCCTATGAGATGCAGGAAATGTGGATGGAGCGGCAGGGGGACTTCCCCGGCTACAACTGCCGCATCACGGCGTATGAGCTCATGGGAGATCGCATCACCGCCGGCGAAGATCAGCCGGACACCAACGGGGAAGACTGGCTCTTCATGGACCTTGAAACGCTCAAGCGCGACCCGGACGCGCTCTGCGGAAAGAGCACGGCAGACTTCTGCGCCCTGTTCGCGCCGGTGGAGGCGGCGGACTCAACGGACTCTTCCGTGCAGGCGGAGACCCTGCGCAAGGGCTGGGCGGCGCGCGGCGTCACCTTCTCAGACGGCGGGTGCAGCATGATCTCCGTCGTCTTCCACGACCGTTTTTCCGAAACGGAGAATACGCTCTTCATCGGACACGTCGGCGTGCTCCTTCCCGCCGGGGACGATGGGCTTTATTTTGTCGAAAAGGTCGCCTTTCAGGAGCCGTACCGCCTGACGAAGTTTGAAAGCCGCGCCGCGCTCAAAAGCTATCTCATGGCAAAGTACGACACCGGCTGGGGACAGGATACGACGCCCCCGTTCCTCATGGAAAACGACGTCCTGATGGACGGAGAAGCAGCGCAGTAAACGCATGAAAACTGCAAACGCCCGCCATTGCACCTCCGATGGGTGCGGTGGCGGGCGTTTTCCCGTCCGCGCTTTCCGGTATGCGCGCGCCGCGCGCCGCATACTCATAGGGGAGAAAAGGGGGACGGGGCATGAGGAAAAAGGGATGCTTGCTGCTCGCGGCGCTTGCGCTGCTGCTCGCGGGCTGCGGGGAAAAGACACAGAAGAGCGCGGAGGACTTGCAGGCGCGCTATGCGCAGATGCAGGGCTATGAGGCGATCGTGGAGACCGCCGTGCCGCGCGAGGACGAGACGCTGCACTATACGCTCTCGCTCGAACATTCAAATGGGGAGACGCGGGCGGCGGTGATCGAGCCGGAGGAGCTCACGGGCGTCGGCGCGGTGCTTGAGGGCGACAAGCTGACGCTGACGTTCGACGATCTGGTGCTGGACGTGGGCACGCTCTCGCCGCGCGTTTCGGCGCTTTCCTGCGTGCCGCTCGTGCTGCAAAACTTCCCAAAAGTGTATCTCGACAGCTCGGGTGCGGAAACACTCGGGGACGTCGATACGCTGCGTGCCGATTTTTCACTGACGCTCAGCGGCGAAACGCTCGCCTGCTCGCTCTGGCTCGACGCCTCCGGCGCGCCGGTGTACGCCGAGATTGCGGAAAATGACAAAATTATTGCCGCGGCGGAGTTTACGAATTTTATTTTTGGTGATATACTATCGCCGGACGCAGCGCAATAGCGCGCGTCGAAACTGAAAGCAAAAGGGTGGAAGCGTCTATGGAAAGCACGCTCAAGAGGACCTGGGCGGAGATCGACCTTGACCATCTGACCCATAATTTCGAGGTCATCCGCCGCCGCGTCGGCGATAAGGTGAAGCTGCTCGGCGTCGTCAAGGCAGACGGCTATGGCCACGGCGCGGTGGAGATCGCCAAGCGGCTCGAGCAGCTCGGCGCGGGCTATCTCGCCGTGTCGAACATCGACGAATGCGAGGAGCTGCGCGACAGCGGCGTGACGCTGCCGATCTTAATGCTGGGCTTCACGCCCGCGGATCAGACGGCGCGCATTTTGCAGCTGCACATGACGCAGGCGGTGCAGAGCTACGACATCGCAAAGGAATTTTCTGACCGCGCCATCGCGCTGGGCGGGAAGATGACCGTGCACGTCAAGCTCGACACCGGCATGGGCCGCCTCGGCTTTTCGTGCGACGAGGCGCACTTTGACGCGAGCCTGCGCGACATTCTGCGTGTGCTCGAACTGCCGGGACTCGACATCGAGGGAGTGTTCACGCACTTCAGCGTGTCGGACGAGGACACGGAGGAGAGCGTCGAATTTACGAAATTGCAGCATGAGCGCTTCGCGCGCATGATCGAAAAGGTGGAGACGCAAAGCGGCTTCCGCTTCCAGCTCCACCACTGCTGCAATGCCGGCGGCATTGCGAGCTACCCCGAATGGGCGTGGGATATGGTTCGCTGCGGCATCATCCTCTACGGCTCGGGCGACTTGGCCGAAAAGATGGGCATGCAGCCCGTCATGTCGCTCAAAACGCGCGTGGCGACGATCAAGGACTTCGCTGCGGGCGAGCCCATCAGCTATGGGCGCACATACTTTACGCAGCGGCCCAGCCGCATTGCGGTCCTGCCCATCGGCTACGCCGACGGCCTGCACCGCGCGCTCTCGAATCAGATCGAAGTGCTCACGCCCTATGGCCGCGCCAAGCAGGTCGGGCGCATCTGCATGGATATGTGCATGATCGACGTGACCGACCTCCCGCAGGTGAAGTCCGGCGACGAGGTCGAGATCTTCGGCGAGCACATCCTCTGCGCGGACGATGCTGCGCTCTGCGATACCATCCCCTATGAGCTGATGTGCGCGGTCAGCAAGCGTGTGCCGCGCGTCTATCGCTTAAACGGCGTACCCGTCGACAAGAATTTGCAGCCGCTTTAAGAAAAGCACGCGGCATCTGTCCTCAGCATACGATGGACTGGGGGCAGAAAGACGGGGAAAGTTGCGAGCCCCCGTATAAATTCCGCCCCCGCGTGGGAGAATGAAATTGGCCCCTGACAAAGGCAAGGGTACTTTCTTCCGCTCGGAGTGTGAATAGCTAAGTGGATATCAATGTGAAACGCGGCGATATTTATTACGCCGATCTCTCGCCCGTGGTCGGAAGCGAACAGGGCGGCGTGCGTCCGGTGCTCATCGTGCAGAACGACACCGGTAACCGCTACAGCCCCACGGTGATCGCGGCGGCCATCACCTCGCAGACGAACAAGGCGAAGCTGCCGACGCATATCGCGCTCTCCGCGCCGGACTACGGCCTGCCGCGCGACAGCGTGGTGCTGCTCGAGCAGATCCGCACGCTCGACAAGCGGCGCCTGCGCGAGCGCATGGGGCGCGTGGACGGCGAGCTGATGGAGCGCATCGACGCAGCCATCGCCGTGAGCTTCGGCTTACAGAACACACAATTGGTCTAACCCCTCCGGCGCGTACGGAAAGAGTGCGCGCCGGGGAGAAAATGAGGAATACAGCATGAAAAAGAGAAACAACGCCTTTGCCCGTCTGGTGGGACTGCTTCTGGTGAGCGCAACGGTGCTGACGCTGACCGTCGCTGCGACCGGCGGCGCGGGCACAAGCAGCGACCCGCTTGTGACGCTGAGCTACTTAAACGAAAAATTCCTGCCGCAGATCCTTTCCGAGGTGGACAAGAAGACCGCCTCGCGCGAACAGACGCTCTCGAGTAAGCTCACCGAGCAGGTGAAGAGCGAGACGCAGGCCTTCGAGCAGAAGTACGGCGCGTCGAGCGGAAACGCCTCCGGCGGCACGGCGGCGAGTTTTACGGTCGTGACGCTGAATCAAGGGCAGATCCTGTACATGGGCGTCGGCTGCGAGGCGATGCTGCGCACCGGCAGCGGCGTGTGCGTGGCGGCGAGCACCCCGGGCCTCATCGACGAGACGTCGGGCGCGGCGCTTGCGGGCGGCCTCGGTTTGCAGAAGAATCACCTTTACATGGCGACGGTCGACAGCCGCGGCGTGCAGGCGAGCGCGAACAGCACAAAGCTGCTCGTACGCGGCAATTACAGCGTGCAGTAAAATCCCTACATAAAGAAAAGAGCTTGTGCATAGAAATAGCACAGGCTCTTTATTTTGTGCCGACAGGAGGGGAGAGCGGTGGGGGACTGGAAAGCATTGCCGCGCGGCTCGTTTTTCCGTTCGGCGCGGCTCGACTATGCACTCTCACTGTTATCTGACGCGATGGTACGCGAGGAGAAAAGCGGAAAACTGTTGGCGCTGCCGTACAGCGAGAGCGCGCCGTTCCCGCTGCCGGAGCTCTTCTGTCTTGCCCACATCGGAACGGTCGACGGGAGAAAGTGGGTGATCTATCGCGTGAATGAGAAAAATTCGCCCATCCTGTGAAAAAATGCAAATTATGTCTACCATCCCGAAAGAAAGTATGCTATACTCTCTCTGACTAAGATGAGAAAAGAGGTTCTGCACGATGAAATGTCCCTATTGCGGATACAAAGAGAGCAAGGTCATTGATTCCCGCCCTGCCGAAGAGGGCAGCAGCATCCGCCGCCGGCGCGAGTGCCTCTCGTGTGCCAAGCGCTTCACCACCTATGAGACGGTGGAGAGCCTGCCGATGGTCGTCATCAAAAAGGACGGCAGCCGCCAGAGCTTTGACAAGCGCAAGGTCTTGAACGGCATGATCCGCGCATGTGAAAAGCGCCCCGTTCCCTTTGAGGTGCTCGAGCAGAAGGCGGACGAGATCGAGCAGACGCTGCAGAACTCTCTCGAGCGCGAGGTCAGCACCGAGTACATCGGCGAGCTCGTCATGGACAAGCTGCGCGCCGTGGACGAGGTGGCCTACGTGCGCTTTGCCTCGGTCTACCGCCAGTTCAAGGACATCGACACGTTTATGAAGGAACTCAACAAGCTGCTCGAGGGCAAGTGAGCTATAAAATGTTCTGAATCGAAATTTCCTGCATTTCCGACAGCACCAAAAGCTGCGATTTGAGCTCCGCGACACACGCGCGAAATTCGCCCTCGTCCTGCTCGAAGGCGAAGCTGTCCGCGCGGGCAAGCAGGGATTCGACCTCGTTGAGCTCGTCGTGCTGCAAAGTGATGTGGAAATACGTCGCGTGCGCGTCCCAACTTTCGTGAAGCGCGGAGAGATCATCGCGCACGCTGTCCCAGTTCTCCGCCTGCGCAGTGTCCTGCAATTTGTCGAGTTCCGCGCACCAGTCTGTGACAAGACCGTCGGCGACGGCGGCATTCAAGAGCGCCGCGCCAAAGAGCGCGAGCAGCAGGCAGAACGGGATCCAGAAAAATCGCTTCATTTGGCACTGTCCTTTCCGATGCACAGAATTTTGCCCGCGCCGTCGAGCGAGAGCAGAAAAATCTCCGACGGGGCGTGGTAGCCCTGCGCGCGCACGGTTTTGTCGAGCCACGCGGCATCCAGACCTGCGAGCGAAAGGTTTTCGCCCATCACCCGCCCGTCGTTGATGAAGATGTGCGGGAGGAAGGTGTCGTCCTTGACGGGCTTTCCCAGCTGTTTAGGCGTTGCGGGCTGCTCGTCGGGATAGAGGAGGACAGAGAGCTGCCCGTCGGTTTCGAGCACCGCGTATTTGACGCTTGTGAGGTCCGTCACGCCCTGAGAGCGGAGTTCCTCGATGAGCTCGTCGAGCGTGAAGCGGTTGTGGCGCATTGCGTCCTGCTGCACCTTGCCATCTAAAATGAGCGCCGTCGGGCTGCCGCAGATCAGCCGCCGCAGGCGGATGGAGCGCACGCTCCCCCACGAGAGCAGCATCGAGAGCAACAAGAGCGTCACGATCGGGATGACGCCGTTTAAAAGCGGGATGCCGAAATCCTGCATCGGCACGGCGGCAAGGTCCGAAATGAGCAGCGTGAGCACGAGCTCGATGGGCTCGAGCTCGCCGATCTGCCGCTTGCCGAGAAGGCGCAGCCCGACCATGATGAGAAAATAGAGCACGATCGTGCGGATAAAAGCAGTAGCCATAGTCATCCTCCCTTTTTGGGAGTTTGCCCCGCGGAGGGGCGAAATAACCGCTTTCACCCGGAGAAGTCCGGTTTGAAATATATTAAAAAACGCAGAAGTGAAAGGAGCTATGGAGTTTCTCCATCATAAGCGCCAGCGCCCGCCTTTGGCGGGACGACGAGGTGGGAAGAGGATCGAAATTTCGGCGGATGCTTCCCCGTGCCCGTGGGCGCGCACACAGCCGACAAACATGCGGGCGACCGCAGAACAAAGGGGCTGTGACCACGGAAAAAGCGACAAATGACTGCGCATTTGTCCTTTTGAAGAAGCGGCTTTGCGCCGTAAAAGGGTATTTTTGCCCATTTTTCAAAAATCATCAAAAGGAGAATGTTATCATATGTGCGGAATCGTTGGATTCATTGGTCAGGAACAGGCGGCCCCCATCCTGCTGGACGGGCTCGCGCATCTGGAATACCGCGGGTATGACTCCGCGGGCGTAGCCGTCATCTCGGCGCAGGGAAAGCTGCAGGTCGAAAAAGCGGTGGGCCGGCTCAAGGTCCTCAGCGAACAGATCCACGGCGGCGCGGATCTCGAGGGCTGCATCGGCCTTGGTCACACCCGCTGGGCGACGCACGGCGCGCCGAACATCATCAACTCTCACCCCCACGTGAGCGAAAACGGCAAGTTCGCCGTCATCCACAACGGCATCATCGAAAACTACGTCGAGATCAAGGAATTTCTGATCGGTCAGGGCATCCGGTTCAAGTCCGAGACCGATACTGAGGTCGTGGCGCAGCTGCTGGAATTCTACTACAACGAGTGCCACGACTTTTTAGAGGCCGTGGGCCGCGTGCTGCGCCGCATCGAGGGTGCCTACGCCCTCGGTATGCTCTGCGCCGACTGCCCGGACCGCATCATCGCCGCGCGCAAGGACGCGCCGCTGCTGCTCGGCTACGGCAAGGGCTGCAACTTCCTCGCCTCCGACGTGACGGCCATCATCAAGCACACGCGCGACGTCGCCTACATGGAAGACGGCGAGGTCGCCGTGCTGACGCGCGAGGGCATCGAGGTCTACGACGCGCTGGAGCAGAAGGTCGAAAAGAAGCACTTTACCATCGACTGGGAGGTCTCCGCCGCGGAAAAGGGCGGCTACCAGCACTTCATGCTCAAGGAGATCATGGAGCAGCCCGAGGCGCTGCGCCGCGCGATCTCCCCGCGCATCAAGGACGGCAGGGTCATCTTCGACGATCTCAAGCTCCCCGTTGAGAAGATGCGTGAATTCACCCGCATTTTCATCGTGGCCTGCGGCTCTTCGTACCACGTCGGCATGATCGGCAAGTACAATCTTGAGCATCTGCTGCGCCGCAATGTCGAGGTCGTGCTCGCGTCCGAATTCCGCTACAGCGACCCCATCGTGGACGATAAGTCGCTCGTCATTGTCATCTCCCAGTCGGGCGAAACGCTCGATACCATGGCCGCGCTGCGCGAGGCGAAAAAGCGCGGCGGCTACATCCTCTCCATCGTCAACGTGGTCGGTTCGTCCATCGCGCGCGAGTCGGACGATGTGCTCTACACCTGGGCCGGCCCCGAGATCGCCGTTGCGACGACAAAGGCCTACTCCACGCAGCTCGCAGTGCTCGACATGATCGGCCTTGCGTTTGGCGAGGCGCTCGGCACGGTGAAAAAGGAGGAGTACAACGAGGCGGTCGCAGAGCTTCAGAAGCTGCCGGAGAAGATGGAGCAGTTCCTCGCGAGCGAGAGCTGCGAGGCCATCCCCAAGTACGCTTCCCAGTATTTCAACCACAATTCTGTCTTCTTCATCGGCCGCAACCTCGACTATGCGCTCGGACTCGAGGGCTCGCTCAAGCTCAAGGAGATCAGCTACATCCATTCCGAGGCCTACGCCTCCGGCGAGCTCAAGCACGGCACGATCTCGCTCATCGAGGACGGCACGCTCGTTATCGCGCTCGGCACCTACGCCCCGCTTTTCGACAAGGCCATGAGCAACGTGGTCGAGGTCAAGGCCCGCGGCGCGGACGTTCTCGCGCTCGCGACCGAGAGCCATCGCGGCGAGATGGCGAAGACCGTCGAAAACGTCATCACCATCCCCGATACGGCGCAAATGCTGCTGCCGTCGCTCGGCGTCGTGCCGCTGCAGCTGTTGGCATATTATATCGCGCTCCAGCGCGGGTGTGATATTGATAAGCCTCGCAATCTTGCGAAATCTGTCACTGTTGAATAAAAAGGGAGCACCCGTAAAGGTGCCTCCCGATAAGAAAACATCGTGGGGCAAGAGAGAAACGGTATAGCTTCGGCTATGCCGTTTTTCTCATTCTTGCCTTGATGAAGTGACTTTGGATACTTCCAGGGCCCCAATGCCCTTATAGTAGATGTCAATTTCCTGGGTACGGTTCTTGCCCTTCGAATCGCTGGCAGCATGGACAACAATCTTCTCGATAAACTCATGCAAGATACACGGAGTCAATTCGGGAATTTCCGTATACCGTTCGACAACGGAGAGAAACCTTTCCACATTGGCGCTTTTGCGTTCCTCCGCCTCGATTTCACCACGAAGGGTAGCCGCTACCTCTTGAAGCTGATGCTGCTCTTGCTCGTAGCCGACGGAGAGCTTTTGAAAACGCTCGTCAGAAAGTTTTCCAGAAATGGTATCTTCATAAAGACGCTTGAAGATGGTATCCAGTTCTGCGATCCGCTTTTCGGCATAGACCAATGTTTTCTGCCGTTTTGCCAAACCTCGGTTACGCTGGCGCATATCCGCATCCATGACCATCTTCACAAAATCGTCTTTGCGCTGTGATGCGAAGGAAACAATCTCGCGCAGATTTTGCAGAACTAATTCTTCCAGGATAACAGTTCGGATAGAATGTGTCTGCCCACATACATCACGGCTTTTCCGATAGCCGGAACACAGGTAATATTCCTGATCGCGCCGGAAATTGGTTGCCCTGCATTGGTACATGATGGAGCCGCAATCGGCACAGAACATCATGCCGGAGAACATTCCCATTTCTCCCATCTTTGTAGGGCGGCGCCGCGATTGCCTTGCGAGCCTTGCTGCATCGGCAATCGCCTCCGTCCAGATGGCTTCGTGGGTATTCTCAAAAATCTTCCATTCGCTTTCAGGATTGTGCAAGGTCTTTTTACTCTTGTAGGATTTTTTACGGGTTTTGAAATTAACTGTGTGCCCCAGGTATTCACGCCAGCGGTCCATGATGTCGGCAATCGTAGAAGAATCCCAAGCGTAAGGAGAACCTTTCTTTGTGACATTGGTTGTTCTGCCCTTGCTCGCATAGTAAGCAGCCGGAGTAAGAATTTTTCTTTCCGTCAGTTTTCTTGCAATCTGCGAGGGTCCCAAACCATCCATGATATAGAGACCAATTTCATAAACTACCTGGGCGGCTTCTTCATCCTTCACCCATTGCTTTTTGTCATCAGACGATTTCATGTATCCATACGGAGGCAAAACAGTCAAATGTTCTCCTGCATTGCCTTTCACTTTCATAACGGCACGGATTTTTTTGCTGGTGTCTTTGGCGTACCATTCATTGATGATATTGCGGAAGGGCGTAAACTCGTTGTCACCCTGAGTGCTGTCCACACCATCATTCACCGCAATAAAGTGAATATCATGTTCGGGAAACATGATTTCCGTATATATGCCGACTTGCAGATAATCACGTCCGAAACGTGACATATCCTTGATGATGACCCTCTTGACAAGGCCAGCCTCAATGTCTGCAATCATCTGCTGAAAGCCTGGGCGGTTGAAGGTCGTACCTGAGATGCCATCATCAACATAGAATTTGAAATTGCTGTATCCATGCTCACGGGCATATTTTTCCAGGATTTTTTTCTGGTTTACAATGCTATTGCTGTCACCCTGCAATTCATCATCACGGGATAGGGGCATAGTCCCGTTTCCAGCGGCGCAGAAGATGGTAATAATCGGACAGCACCCGGAAGCAGTAACGCTCCATGCGGCAAAACCGCTGTTCCGGGGTTTCCTGCCGGGGTTTGGGTTTTCTCCTGCCGGGTGGTTCCCTGTCCTCATAGGGGATGGAGAACTCCTGCGCCAGCATGAGGGCGGCTTCCTTCGGACTGACAGCTTCCAGACGGGAAACAAAGTCAATCACATCCCCGTCTGCCTGACAGCCGAAACAGTGAAAGCGCCGGTCAACCTTCATGCTGGGGTTTTTATCAGCATGGAAGGGGCAGACACACATCCCGTTTCGTCCCACCCGGATTCCAAAATGCTCCGCAGCCTGCCGGGTGGTAACAGACTGCTTGACAGCTTTAAATACATTCAAATAAATCCTCCTGAAAATAAGAAAAGCGCCTGTCATTCTCGAAAAAGAAAATAGCAAGCGCCTATTAAAGTTCCATATCCTGTTTTTTCTCTGTGCGGGGCTGCTTCCGTTTCTCGGCCTGTTCTTCCCGGATACGCTGCGTCCGGCCTTTGACTGCCTGCTGGATGGACGGTTTCTTTCCCGGCTCGGCGGTCTGGCGGTACTGTTCAGACGGAAGAACCTGATTGAGCCAGTGACGCACATCCCGGAGAATCTTCACATCCTCCTGTAATGCGGACAACCGTTCCTTATATCCGGCAACTTCTCCGGCAAGCTGTGTCTGTTCCTCATTCAGCTTTTTAATGCTGTACTTCTTCTCCTTCAAATGCACCTTGAAATAACGGATAGCGGCATTATAGGCGTCCAGCTCGTCCCGATGGGCGGCGGCAAACTGTTCCCGTGGCTTCTTAAACCGGATGGCAGCATACTCCACATGAACCGGCTTATGGGCTTCAAAGTTGGCGATATGGGAAAGCAGGGTGTTGATTTCTTTCATACGCTGTTCTTTCGGCTTCATCTCTGCCCGGATGGAAACGGCCTGCCCGCTGACGGTATCCAGATAAGCGTCCAAACTCTGCACAGTGGACAGCTCCTTTTCCCGCAGATAGCGGATAGCTTCCATAACCTTGTTGAAATCGGCAACGCTGCCTGTAAGCTGGCCTTTGCTTGTCCAGCCTGTACGTTCCTCCCGGCGCAAATCCAGATATTTCCCCAGCAGCTCCGGCAGGGTGGGTTCCTTCGATTCCTGCAAGGCTTCCAGCAGGGCGGCTTTTTTCTCCTTCAGGTCTGCAATCCAGCCTTTCAGGTGGCGTACCATCTGCCGGATAGATTGCATAAGGGAATTGGCGGCTTTGATGTCCCGGTTCAAGTTGCCGATGTTGGTCTGTATCCCTCGTTTCTCCATCTGGCTGACTGCTGGCCCCATATGGACGGTGGGGATTTTATCAAGCCCCTGCCGTTCATAGGAACGAAGGTCAAGGC
>OFMT01000325.1_pt1 | contig 44277 bp, 51 predicted proteins | sample 1541891 | NCBI WGS metagenome assembly OFMT01 (sample SAMN04209230, study PRJEB22552) | human gut metagenome | biome: gut; material: feces | host: Homo sapiens | place: USA: Oklahoma | reverse complement strand
GTATTTCATTAAAATACCCCCAATACTGGGTGTCCAGTATTGGGGGTACATATCAATAACGCTCAGGGCTTTTTCTTTTACTCTTTTTTGTGTTCTTGATAAAGCTTGTCGACAAACTCTTCAAAAGCAGTTTTAAGTTCCGGGGGCAGTTTGAGATATTCCAGCACCAGACGTTTTGTGAAGTCGTCGTCCGACTTGATAAGCCGTCCAACCTGGTGCGCCAGCTCAACATCCACATTAGTTTCCTGACGGAACATTTCGCCGCTTCCAGTACGCAACCACACTTCATTAACATTGAAAGCATTGCAAATGTCGAGAATGGTACGATCAGGAATGTTTTTGCCTTTTTCGTATTGATTGATTGTGTTTGGGGCACGATTAATTTTTTCTGCTAAGGCTGTTTGCGTTAGTCCTAGACGTTCGCGTAGCACTTTTATTCGCTCGTTTATTTCAGCCATATAATCACCTCGCTTTATTCCATTATAGCAGGAGAAAAGAAAAAAGCAAGAAAAACTTCTGAAAAGGATAAAATGAAGTTGACAAAAGGACAATGAGAGTATATTATAGTCATAAAGGGAAAATAAAAAATCTAAAAAGGAAAATCAGAAAGGCAGGTGAAGGTGATGTATAGCTTTAATGAGCTGAGCGAAAGCCAAAAGCTGACGACAGAAGAAAAAAAGACCGCCAAACAAATTCTTGGTTTGCTTAACGGTCAGAATCAAGTAGCAGCAAAGCAGATGCTTGACTTCTGCAGCTACGTAATTGAATGTAATTCTAACGTTGCTGTTGTTTTTAAAGAAGAGTGAGCAGAAGCTTGATGTTGTTTCACACTATCACCTCCGTTCTGTAATACCTATTATAGCACGGAGGGCGGAGTGAAACGAAGAAAAGAGGATTTAACATGAAACTTACACTTACTTATGATGATGTCTCAGTCGCTGCCAGCGCTTTACAGCTCAAGGCTCGGGAAGCACAGATAAATGCACGCAAGAGCAAGTCGCGCATAGAAGGAGAATTCTGGCTAGAAAGAGCCGAGACCTATGGAAAGACCTATAAGGCGTTAGAGGCCCAGCGTATGCAGATGCTTGCGGAATATGAGCAGGCAGATGCGGCGCTGAAGGAAAGCGAGTAAAAGCCATGATGATGATGAAAACCAAAAAGGTAAAACTGTACGGCGAGAAGCTGCGCAAACTGAACACCGCTATCCACGAGCGGGACAACAACTGCTGCATTATCTGCGGTAAGTACGTGGACCCTAACGAGAAGTTCCACCATGAACCTTGCGGGGCAATGAAAAGTGATGAAATTTTCAAAGGCGTAACACTCTGCTATGACTGCCACGCTGAACGCCATTTTGGCAAAAACAGTAATGCAGTCAGAGCACAGATTAAAGAATATCTGCAAAGCATTTATAGTTAAAGGAGGGTAACACAATGATTGTTGTAACTGATAAGCAGAAAGAAACCATTAAAAAAGTGGAGGATATGGGAAAGGCTGATATTGATGGCCTGAAAGCAGCCGCCATTTTTCTGAAGGGCCTGCAAACGGCGATGATTATTCTTGCGGAAGACAAGCAGGAAAACAAAACGGCATAAGGGGCGAAGTGTTATGAACAGACCTGAAGACTACACCATTGTAGTCGAAAACGAAGGCGAACTGAGCGACTACGCAGTGAATATGTTTGCAAAGTGGGCCTTGGAAATCGGGCGCAAGCAGGGCTTGTGCGATAAAGAGGGTGAAAAGAAATGTGTAAAGCAAAGCGCATGACGTGTGCTGAACTGGAAGATAAGATTATTGACCATGCGAAGCGTTGCAAAAAATACAAGCCTAACGCAGCAATCAGAGAACATGAAGCCAGCATGAAATACGAGCGCCTGATGCGTGAACGCCGGGCAAAACTGGCGCGTGAAGCTGATGAAAGAATGAAGGCCAGCACTGCCTATGCACTGCGCTTCATTTTTAAGGGGCGATATAAAAATGGCCAATGAAAAAACTGTTGTCTGGTATCGTCCGGGCAAACCGGTGAAGGCCGTGCGTGTTGAGCTTAGTTTGGCCAATATGCAGAAGCTGGTGGGCGGTAAGATACAGATTGTACCGCTGGAACCTAAAGGCAACAGCCCGGAATATACGCTGGTATGCAACGAAGACGGCAAGAACAAATATCATAATGATGCCTTGTTCCCTCTGCTGAACAATAACGGCAATATCGTAGACGTTATATTCGGTCCCTGCTTTATCGCCGGTAAGCTGATGACCGATGAGAACGGCGAAGAAACATTTATCGACCTGCTGCGTGAAGACTATCTGAGAATAGTCCGCCGCTTTGGGAAAGGAGCTGTGAAGAATGAGAAGAAGGAAACTGCGGAAACTGAGGCTGCTGACCTTAGGCAGCTTACTGCTTGCCGTAATATGCTTGCTAGATTACGGGCCCGGAAGAATGGTAAGTGCAGCTTATCAGACGTTTAAAGGTCCGGAAATAACCGAGATTGTTGTTCCTTACCATGTATTGGAAGAAGGAGACACTTTGGAAGGAATCTGCTGCAGATTAAAAGATGAATACGGCGATAAGCGCGACTGGCGCGAAATTGCTTTTTATGTCTGCAAGGATAACAACAAGAAAGACGGCTGGGTATACCTCGGGGAAAAAATCAATGTGCGCCTGCATGTCCCGGTCGAAACAAAATAAAAAAGCCGCCTGCATAAAGCGCAGACGGCATGGGGATGTATGAAGTTACCAGCATCCATACATCCCTATTTTAGCATATAAGAGTGATGAGAGCAAGGAGGCAAAAAAATGGATTATGACGTCAAATTTGTGGAATACAAAGGCGGCAACATCAAGGTAAGCTATACCGTCACTCCGCTTAACTCACATGAGGAAGCGAGTATAATCAGCCGCATTGATAAACCACACGAAGACTTCATGCGTGCCTGGATGGAGCTGCCTGAAATAGCACGCAGACTGTTGGAGTTTCCGCTGGCCAACGAAGACGGCGAAGAGCTTGGCATTATGGTTACCAAGGTAAACTTTCTGACAAGCAAAAACTTTGGCAGAGGCATGCAGCTGGTGGCGCTGCTGCTGGGCTTCAAAAACTGCAAACAGCCACTGCAGGTAGTGACGCAAAAGTTTTATGAGAATGCAGTAGATCATAGCAAGAGATACACGGATGAACCGTTCCCCTTGCAGCAGTTAACGCCTCGAGAGGCTGACGTTATGTTCCTCATAAAGAAGGAAGCCTTTGACTATGCATATCACTGCAAGCGTGAACAGCCAACAATAGATGAGGCGCAGGACGCCTACGAGAATGGCGGTTATCCCGACGAAGAAGAATAAAAGGAGTTGAATGAAAATGGCTGTAGTAAATATGCCGGTAGAATGTCTTATCCCGCATCCGCAGAACCCAAGAAAAGACCTGGGCAATCTGGAAGAACTGACAGCGAGCATTAAAGAGAATGGCATCTACCAGAACCTTACCGTAATCCCGGTCAACGAAGCTGTACCGGGTGAAGAGCCCAAGTATATGGTGGTTATTGGCCACCGTCGCCTGGAAGCTGCGAAACGCGCCGGGCTGCAGGAAGTGCCGTGCGCTATCGTAAGAGGCATGACGGAAACGCGGCAGCTGCAGACTATGCTGTTAGAGAATATGCAGCGTAGCGACCTGACGGTTTATGAGCAGGCTCAAGGCTTCCAGCAGCTTCTGGATTTTGGTATGGATATCGAAGATATATCCCAACAGAGCGGCTTCAGTAAAAGAACTATCAGACGGCGTTTGGAAATTGCCAAGCTGGACCAGAACAAGCTGAAGGAGCTAAGCTCTACCCGCCAGCTTAGCCTGAAAGAGTTTGACGCGCTGGCAAAAATCAAAAACTTAGAAGCCAGAAATGAAGCAATGGAGAAGATTGGCACAAATGATTTTGCTTTGGCGGTAACGCGTGCTATGGATAAAGAAAAGCTTGAAGCTGCTATGCCGGCGTTCCTGGCAGATATGGAACGTCTTGGCATCAAGAAATTCCCGGATAACGCCAATAAATACAGCAGCAAATATAGACGCATTGGCAGTTTGGACCTCTATGAGTATGAGGTAACAAAAGATAAAATTCCCAAGAAAACAGCTGGGGTGTATTATGAGGCCAGCTATCCGAGAAACGTAGAGTTTTACGTAAAGGAAACAAAAAAAGGCAAGGCTAGAGAAAAAAGCGCTAAGGAGATTGAAAAAGAAAAATGTATCAAGGAAGCATGGTTTAAAGTCGATGCTATGGCTGCAACACATTATGAGCTGCGCAAAGCATTTATGGAAAACTTTAAAGCTACCGCCAAACAGCATGAGCTTGTGCTGATGGGAGCCTACAGCGTAGCAATATTGCAGGGCGTCGCGTACATGGGATTAGGCAACGTAAACGAAGAAGCTGGAATAGATAACAAATTCTTCGATCCCAAACGAGACGAAAAAGCAGTCAAGCTGGCCTTCGATGGTTACTTTGATATCCAGCAATGCGCAAAGGTTATCTACAAATTGTTCGGTGACAGTGAAAAAGAAGTTTATGCCAACAATAGCCGCTTTGGATATCCTACATACAAAATCAATCCAAGACTTGAGGCACTGTATCATTGGCTCGTTGCTCTTGGCTATCAGATGAGCAGCGAAGAAAAGCTTCTGGCAACTGGCCAGCATGAAGTATTTCAGCAGATTAAAGGAGCTTAAAAATGAACACGGCAATAGATGAATTTACAATCAACCTGGCCATTACAATTATCGTTATGGTGTGCGCATTGGCGCTGCTAGGAGGAAAAGATGATGAACGATAAAGAAAGAACAATCATGGACTGCGTAAACAGAGCGCAGCTGGCCATCAATGACTGGCAATGCAGCGGCGAGATTTATTATCTGGAGCAGGCAAAGGCAGAGCTTGCCGAAGCTGTTTTCTTGGCTGATGAACTGGCCAAGAAAAAACCAGTTTTTCTTCAATATAGCGCAGAGGTGCAGGGCTGCGTTGTTTCTAGCGATTTGTGCGATACTCCGGAGGAAGCCTTGGAAGATATTCGTCCCGACCTTGTTGTGGGCGATTTGGTTATAGTCTATAAACAAAAAGAATCCCAATGGCAGCCTTATATTGATATGGATGATTTGATTGAAGGAATTATAAGCCAAGCAGATGATGAGGCTGGCGAAGGTGCAGAAGCATGGTGCGATTTTATTTCCGGTAATGCGCTGGCGCAGGCGAGAAAAGAGCTTGATGAACAGCTCAACGATGTATTGGAGGCATGGCTAAGAAAACATAAAGTTGAAGCCGGTTGGTATGACAGAGCCGGCATTGAGGGAACGTATAGATTTTGCGGTGATAAGTTTATCCGTGTTAGCAAGGCTGGCGATGACGCATGAGCCAGCTAAGAAAAATGGAACGCAGGAAGCAGAAGAAGCTGCATCTGTTGGGCGGTGAAGAGCGGCTGAAGATTAAGGCCGGAGACAATGAGCCTTTTGGTATCAGCAAGGCCGGCTATAATGCTATCTACCAGGCTGGCTATGAAGCAGGTATGCAGGCAGAACGTGATAAGATGATACCGTATTATGCCAAATACTTCACCCACCAGATACTGGCAGTCTGCTGCAAGATACTCATGGAGAACTATGGAGAAATCCATGTACGCGATACAAGGCTCGAGAAATTCACGGAGCTTTATGGCCGTGGCCTTGAGATGCTGGGCGAAGACAAAAGCACCGAACAATATCTTGAGTACATCGAACAATATGGGCTGCACATTAATTGGAAGAAGCCGGAGACGTGAACGCAAATCAGAAGCTATGCTGCCTGGAAATAGACTATATCGTATATCGCCTGCTGACTACCAGAAGAATCCGGTATGCTCAGCATCTGGCCTGCACGAGAAAAAGAAAGCTCAGAACCTACCTGAGCAAACACAGAAGCCTGCGTGACAAGTGCTTTCTGGAAGCACGGAAGCTGCCGCGTTTCTGCAAGACAAAAAAATAACTATATATAATAGTAGAAAATGGGCAGGTGAAATACCTGCCCAAAGCTTGATAAAGCATATTAGTTGAGTGGCATATCAGTGCCGGAAAAAATAACAGCCAAAATAACTTAGGCAGAATGGAGCGGAAGAATGTATGTAAAACGGACATGGAGATGTGGCAAATGCATCGAAGTAGAAAAATATCAGACCTTCCGCTACAAGGGAAAGATGACAGTACGTGCTCCGCAAAGCAATCCTACTCCGGAAGCTATGGCCAAGGTAAACGAGCGCAACAGCTACAAGAATCTTCGTCGTCTGCTTAATACTAATTTTGGCAAAGGTGACCTGCATTGTGTATTGACCTATGCTCCGGATAAAAGAGCAACCAGTCCGCAGGAGGCAAAAAAAGATATTCAGAAATTCTGCCGCAACGTGAAACAGAAATGCAAGCGTCGCGGCTCAAATTTCAAATATGTGGCTGTAGCTGAATACGGTAAGCGCTCTATGCATTTTCATATCGTTATCCATAGCGGGCTGAAGCTGCAGGAGCTAGGCGATATGTGGCCGCATGGACGTATCCATGCTACGGAGCTGGACGGCAGCGGAGATTATGACAGGCTGGCCAGCTATCTTATCAAGCAGACCAATAAGACCTACAACGATCCGGAACGCAGAGTGTTTGCCAGACGTTATGTTACGAGCCGTAACCTTGAGCAGCCGGAGTGCAAGGTTGAGAAAGTCAAGGCCGACAGCTGGCGTGAGATGCCTTCTGCACCTAAAGGTTACTACGTGCTGCAGGATACTGTTGTCCAGGACGTCAGCGAGATTACCGGATATCCGTATCAGTATTACCGTTGCCTGGCATTGGGTGGCGGCGCTCCATTGAAAACAAAAAGACTACGCAGGTAGGCGTTTATATCAGCGGCGGAATCTGCCTCGGTAGTTATATACAAACAAAAAACGGACAGGCGCAAGAAGAAGTATATCCGCTGCTGCTATAAGCACGGGAAGGGGGAATAAGATTGCTGGTAAAACACTGGCAGCGCGTCGCTGAGACACGCTTTAAGTATCACAAAAAAATTCAGATGGCCGTGGATGAAGCACGTGCCTGCAGGCATCCGCATGGGCTGAAGGACAAGCTGAAGCCTAATCCTACCCAGCAGGACGCACTCAAGGGAATACTGCCGCTGAAAAAGGTTAGCGTATACATCGGACGTCGGAGCTATGAGCTTGTCATTGAGCAGCCGGAGGAGTGGCTGGCTGTGATAAGGGAGACGTATGCCTTATACAAAGACTCTCCTATTGGCCACGTTATGCACAAATACTATGACAACTACGAGAACAGGCACGTCCAGCCGGAGGTTATCAGCGGGCTGCAGGGAGTGAGCCGTCAGACGTTCTACGCCTGGCGCAATGAGTTTTTGAGTGACGCTGCTATTATTGCAGCGCAGCATGGAATAAAAAATTTTTAAGCATTGCCGTTTTGTACTTTACAAATCGGCGCTTTTGACGTGGTAAAATAGTATTGTGCAAAATAGCAAGCAAAAACAAAGGCCCTGACGGAGCGTTCCGCCGGGGTTATTTTTATGCCAAAAAACAAAGGAGGTGAAGGCACTATGGCAGAGGTAAAAAAAGCAGTCAAAAAAGCTGTTAAAAATTCCGGTAAAAAAAGCACCCTGAAAGCGGGTAAAAAAACCACGTCGGAAACACTCAGTCCGGCGCAGGAGAAATTCTGCCTGGAATACCGCAAGCATGAGGGTAACGGCACTGCTGCAGCCATAGCTGCCGGGTACAGTGAGAGGACCGCCGCGCAGCAGGCTACAAGGCTGTTAAGAAATGTTAACATTCTGAAGCGCATAAAAGAGCTGGCAGATGACGCTATCAGAAAGCAGATTATCGGGCTGGATAAACGCGCTCTGGTGCTCAGTAAAATTGCCGAAGATGACGCTGCTGATGTGCAGGCCAGAATCAGGGCGATTGACGTTCTGAACAAAATGGATGGCGTGTATGTCATCAAGACTGAAGTTAAGATTAGCGGCAACGTTAATGTGTTGCTGAAAAGGCGAAAGAAGGAGTAATGGACCATGAAACCTCAAATTAGCCAGGAAGACTACGATGCTTTAGTAGGCTATCTTGCTGAGTGCCAGCATGATCCGGAGCTTTTCGTAAAGCTTTCTTTCCCTTGGGGTGAACCTGATACTCCGCTGGAGAATAAAACAGGTCCTGAGAAGTGGCAGCTTGACATACTGCGTGAAATAAAGGACGAAGTAAAAACTGCTGATGTTGCCATACGTGAAGCAGTAGCCAGTGGCCACGGCATTGGCAAATCGGCGCTGGTGAGCTGGCTCATTCTTTGGGCGCTGGGTACTTGCTCTGATACGCGCGGCGTTGTTACCGCTAACACTGAGGCGCAGCTTCGCACTAAAACATGGGCAGAGCTTAACAAATGGTACAACATGTGGATAGCTAAACCATTGTTTGATTATACTGCGACAAGCATTTTCTGCAACGTTGACGGTAACGAAAAGACTTGGCGTATAGATGCAATTCCGTGGAGTGAAACAAATTCTGAAGCGTTTGCTGGCTTGCATAATCAGGGCAACAGAATTTTGATTATCTTTGACGAAGCATCAGCGATACATGACACCATCTGGGAAGTTACGGAAGGTGCCCTGACTGACGCGGATACGGAAATCATCTGGTGCTGCTTTGGTAACCCGACACGTTCCAGCGGCCGCTTTTATGATTGCTTTCACAAGCACAGAAATTATTGGCATACTCGCAGAGTAGATAGCCGCAGCGTAAGCTTTTCTGATAAAAAGCAGATTGAAGCGTGGCGTGAAATTTATGGCGAGGACAGCGACTTTTTCAAGGTCCGCGTGCGTGGCGAGTTCCCTTCTGCCAGTGATAAGCAGTATATCTCTCAGGATATCGTGGATGAAGCACGGAAAAGGGTACTCAAGACATATCAGTATAATTTTGCTCCGGTTATTATTGGCGTAGATCCTGCGTGGACCGGCGCGGATAAAATCTGCGCATACCTGCGTCAAGGTAATTACAGTAAGCTGCTCTTTGAATATCCGAAGAATGATAACGACCTGCAGCTTGCGGGTAAGATTGCGGCGCTGGAGGATGAATACCACGCTGATGCAGTCTTTGTTGACCTTGGCTATGGTACCGGCATCAAGAGTGCAGGCGATGCTTGGGGAAGAAATTGGACGTTGGTATCGTTCGGCGGCACAAAAGGCATACCGCCTAACTGTGTAAACAAGCGCGCTGCGATGTGGCAGGATATGCGGCGTTGGCTTATGGAGGGTGGAGCAATATCACCTGATGACAACGTGCTGGCTGATGACCTCGTAGGACCGGAGCTTGTTCCGCGTGACGATGGCAGAGTACAACTGGAAAGCAAGGAGAGCATGAAAAAGCGCGGGCTTCCATCTCCTAACAGGGGAGATGCGTTGGCACTGACCTTTGCTTTTCCGGTGCTGAGCAGAAAACAGGAACATGAATACGCCTGGAGCGTCGATAATGGCGCGCAGGAAGAATATGATCCGTTTCATGGAATGTGGTAGGAGGTGAGACCATGGAAGAAATAATTATGCAGCTGCATGGCGGCGGTGGTGGCGGCGGAACACAGATTAAGCAGAACGCACCCGGAAGCCAGAGCGCCGCAACTATTGACAGCGCAACCGAAGGACAGCGTGAATCGCTGCGTGAAAAGCTGAGCAAGGCAAGAGGCCGTAACTTTACCAACAAGACCGGCGGCAGCATGGTAGATACAATCAAGAAAGCATTGCTGGGTGAATAGCAATGTTTGAAGAAATCTATCGTGACACAAAGCTGCTGAAGGATAAGCGCTTCGTTCTGGAGCAGATGTACCAGCGGCGCACGTCGTTTGAACCGACGTGGCAACTTCTGTCACGGTATATCGTTCCGTATCGAGGACGCTTCCATGAGCGTGGCGGCAGTATTGAAGGAGAGCGACGAGACCTCTATCTTATCGACCCTTATCCGATGGATGCTGCAGGTAAATGCGCTGCAGGCCTGCAAAGCGGACTGACGTCTCCGAGCCGTCCGTGGTTTGAGCTGTCTTTGGCCGACCAGGAAAAAGCCGAATATCATCCGGTACGCCAGTGGCTGGATGATGTACGCGACGTTATGATGGCCGTATATGCACGTGGCAACACCTATGCTATGCTGTACGATATCGAGGCTGAGCTGTGTCAGTTTGGCACGGCGGCGGCGCTGATGATGCAGGACTATGATACTGCTCTCTGGCATCGCAGCTACACCTGCGGCGAATACACCGGCGGTGTGGACGCAAGAGGCAGGCTTTATTCCTTTGGCAGGCGTTTTGAACTGACCGCTCCGCAGATGGTAGCGGAATTTGGCATTGATAACGTGAGCGTGGCCGTAAAGACTGCGTACAACAACAATGACCATACACAACGCTTTGAGGTTGAAATGCTCATCGTCAAAAACAATGAGTATAAGCCTGACCAATTAAAGCCCGGTAACTTCCCCTGGCAGAGCTTTTACTGGGAACGTGGCAATCAGCAGCAGTTCCTGCGCATCAGCGGTTACAAGGAGCAGCCGTTTATTATGCCGCGTTGGACTAAGGTGGCCAACTGCGAATATGGTTATGGCCCTGGGCATAACGCATTGGGTAACTGTATGCAGCTGCAGCGTATCGAGAAAGCAAAGCTCCGCTGCATGGATAACGAGGCTGACCCGGCTATGATGTTTCCGGCAAGCCTGAAGAAAGTCAACCGCCAGCCGGGAGCAAACAACTTTGTTCCCGATGGTACACAGATGAATGCTTATCCGATGATACCGCCGGGAGCAAAGCGCTATGAAGGCATGATAGCCTTGAGCAACGATAAACGTCAGCAGATAAGCGCTACGTTCTACAATGACCTTATGGTAATGCTGACGCAGGCGCAGAACAATCCGCAGATGACCGCCAAGGAAGTCGCGGAACGCCATGAGGAGAAAATCCTTATGCTGGGGCCGGTGCTGGAGCAGTTCCATAATGAGGTTCTGGACCCGCTGACCTTGCGTACGTTTGGGCTCTGTATGCGCAACGAGCTTTTCCCGCCTATGCCGGAAGAGATTACTGCAGATGAGCTGAAGGTGAATTTTGTGAGCCTTTTGGCGCAGGCGCAGAAGATGGTAAGCCTGCCGAGCGTACAGAATGTACTTGGTATGGTGGGCAACGTTGCAGGTATCTATCCTGAAGCTGCCGACATTATTAACATCGACAACGTAATCCGTGAGGTTGGCGTTATCAGCGGCACGCCTGAGAAAATCATGCGCAGCGAAGATGAGGTGCAGCAGATCAGAGAGCAACGCCAGCAGGCACAGGAAGCACAGATGCAGCAGGCGCAGATGGCACAGGGCGCAGAAGCGGCCAAGACTGGTGCGGAAGCTGCAAGACTTTTGAGTGAGGTGCCGTCCAATACGGATAATGCTCTGGATGATATGCTGAGCAGAATGGGGATGAGCTGATGGAAAAGCAAAGATTTGCCGAACTGCTCGTAAACGTCATGCAGACGCAGACGGGCAGGGAATTTATTTATGAGCTGCTCGACACAATGGAAGTGCATGTTCCTAACTATGTTGTCGGGCGGCAAAGCGTTATGGGGTATGAGATTGGCCGGCGCAGCGTCGGTGAAGAACTGCTCCGTATGCTGAGAGATGATACTGAGGAAGGCCTGCAGCTGGAGCTGCTGATGCGGCAGGAAGCGCGGGACCGTCCCAAAGAAAAACACAAAGATGAATTCTATGACCAATTTGAAGGAGGTAATGTTTAATGCGAAAGAAATGGTTGTTCTTTCTGGCTCCTGACGGCGGCGATGCTGGCGGCGGTGAAGGCGGAGCTGGTGGCGATGGAAGCATTGGCGGTGATGGCGGTGCTGCAGGCGGCAGTAAAAGCGTCTTTGATAACCATGATGGTAGTGGCGACACTTCTGGTGACGGCGGCGGCAATCCTGCTGGTGATGGCGGCGGCGCTGGCGAAGTACCGGAAAACTATGAGTTTAACCTGGGCGAAGGCCTTACGATTACTGATGAACAGAAAACAGCATTTACCGCCATAGCTAAGGATGCAAAGCTTTCACAGGCACAGGCTGACAGCCTGCTGAAAATGCACAGCGAGATTATCAACGGCTATATGCATGCTGCAGAAGATGCCATTGAAAAAAATATCGCTGAATGTCAGAAGCTGGGGCTGACCAGTCAGGAAAACCTTGGCTTTGCCAGAACTGCTGTAGATACTTTTGGCGGCAGTGAGGCGATGCAGGTATTGATTGATACCGGTGCTATCAATCATCCTGCTGTCTGCAAGCTCTTTGTAACTATCGGCCAGCTTATCAGCGAAGATAAACCGGCAGATACTCATGTCGGCGGTGGCAAGGGAACCCCGCGGGCAGAAGATATCCTTTTCCCGAACAGCAAATACTAAGGAGTGAATTAAATGGCACAAACCGGACTTTATAACAACACCGGCCTGGCAACTATGTATGATATTGCGCAGCAGTATCGCTCTGTCGGCAATGAAGCGGCAGCGCAAGTCGTAGAGCTGCAGGCTAAAACTAACCGCCTTTGGGAAGTGTTCCCTATGCGCCCCTGCAACAGCGGAAGCGTTGAAAAGGCGCTCATCAGAACCAGCCTGCCTGATGTAGCATGGCGTATCATTAACCGCGGCATTGCTCCTACCAAATCCAGCGTAGGCCAGGCAAGCTTTACTACCGGCGGCGTAGAGGCTACCGCTCAAATCGACGAACGCCTGATGAAGCTGAACAAGAACAGCAACACCTATCGCCTTAATGAAAACTACGCGCACCAGGAAGCTATGAGCCAGAAAATGTCGACCACCTTTTTCTATGGTGACGAAAAAATCAATCCTGCAGGCTTTACCGGTCTTGGCGCTTACTACTATGATAAGGCTGGCCAGGACGAAATTTACGCCAATCAGATTGTTGATGCTGGCGGTACCGGTAATAATCTGACCTCTCTTTGGGTAGTTACCTTTGCGCCTGATACTGTTTACGGCATCACTCCGGAAGGCGTGGCTGGCGGTTACAGCTATCGTGACAACGGACGTGTTAAAGTGAGAGATGAGAACAACCTTGAATACTGGGGCTATGAATCTCAGTACAACTGGGACGTGGGCCTCTGCGTACGTGACCCGCGCTATGTAGCACGTCTGGCCAATATTGATACTACCAATACCAGCAGCACTGATTTTATCGACAAGCTGATTGAAGTATATGACTGCATCGAAAATCCCGACCACGGCCGTACTGTTATCCTCTGCAACCGCAAGGTGCAGACCATGATCAACATCATTGCTCAGAAGAAAAACAACGTTAACCTTTCCTTGGAAGACTTTGGCGGCAAACGCATTCAGCATTTCTGGGGCTCTCCTATCCTGCGCAACGATGCTATCCTGAGCACTGAATCTAAAGTACCGGTAGAATAAGGAGGTAAGAACATGGCTGTAATGATTGATGCAAAGCTTATCCTTTGCGAAAATGTCGATACCGCAGCGACTGTCACCAGCAAGGCGATTGATATCGGCCGCAACAAATCTTTGAGACCGCTCTATGTTGATGTTAAACTGACTAAGGGCGTAACTGCCGGCCGCGTAAAAAGCGTAGAGCTGCAGACCAGCGCTGATGCAAACTTCTCTGCTCCTATCACCGAGATGGTGGTGACTATCGGTAAAACTGCCGAGCAGCAGAAGCATGCCTGCCAGCTGGCGCAATTCTTCGCGTCCATCCAACCGCAGGGCCGCTACGTCCGCGTAAAAATCACCGGTGATACTACCGCTCCGGCAGGCGGCAAGATTTGGGCATATCTGTCCCCGGATATCCAGGTACCGGTATGAGATACAAAGTAATCCGCACCTGCTATTGGCAGCGCAGACTTTGGGAAAAGGGCGAAGTGGTGGAGCTGGGTGAGAATGTGCCGGAGCATTTCAAACCGCTCTATAATCCAGCCGAAAGATTGGCCCTGAACAAAAATGCTGACGAGCTTTCGGATGAAGAACCTTCGGACGAAACGCCTTCCAACGAAGTGCTTTCGGATGAAGAACCTTCGGACGAAACGTCTGGCAGCATGGAAAACCCGGATATCATGCCTTCTTCTTTGGAAGATATGAACGTTGGCCAACTGCAGAAGTTGGCACGTACAAACGGACTGGAGCCGCCGAAGAATGCAAAAAAACAAGAACTGATTTCCGCTCTGCGCGGAGAATAACATCGGGCCGGAGCTTATTCCGGCCTTTTGCTTTTTAGGAGGAAACCATGAACAACATTGAAATCTGCAACCTTGCGCTTGGCCGTATCGGCGTAGACGAAATCAACCGCATGGATGAGGCAAGCCAGCCTGCAAGAATCTGTACACGTTATTTCAATTTTACCCGTCAGAATGTATTGCGCCGCTTTCCTTGGACGTTCGCAACGAAACGTGTGCAGCTGGCACTGCTTAATGAAACGGCACCTGATTATAAATACGTCTATCAATATCCTTCCGACGCTCTGGCCATACGTCTTATGTACAATGACAGCTTTGTTGGTCTGCCTAAAGATAACTACTTCCGTATCATGAACGGCAATGGCGGACGCAAGATATATAGCAATATCTCTAACGCCTACGTGGAATATACTGCAGATGTGAAAGACAGCGAAACCTTCGACAGCCAATTCATTGAAGCCTTCAGCTGGAAGCTGGCGGCGGAGATGGCATTCGCTCTGACCGGTAATATGAACCTTGCGACAAATGCTATCCAGGCATACAATGCTTACTTTACGGAAGCTGCTGGCGAAGATGCTGCAGAAGATAATCAGGAAGAAGCCGTACAGGATAGGCTGGCCAACGCCAGATGGGAGGGCTGACAATGGGACTGTATCAACTGAAGCCCAGCTTTGCCGGCGGTGAATTATCGGACAGCATGTACGGCCGTGTAGATATCAACAAATATGATAGCGGTGCAGCTACGTTGAAAAACTTTACTGTGCAGCGTTATGGTGGCGTGCGTAACCGCAACGGCTTCCGGCATATTGGCATAACCTATGGAGGTAAGCGTGCCTTCTATATCCCATTTCTTTATAACGCTAATGAAACCTATATCATAGAAGTCACTGCAGGGCATTGCCGTTTTCTGTATAATGGCCAATACATAGTAGAGGATAACGGAGAGCCTTATACGATAAGCAACAATCTTAATCCGGCCGACCTGCAGGGCATCTGCAAAATAAAATATACGCAGAGTGCTGACGTGCTTTTTATCGTGCATCCTGACCATTATCCTATGACGCTTACGCGCTACAGTACATATGACTGGCGCTGGGAACAGATGCCTATAACAGGTGGCCCGTTTGAGGACAGTAACGGCTCTGCGGCAACAGAAGAAGAGCAGACGGTACAATTATATCGTTATGGTCCTGGAACCTACGAGCTGAAGCTGCCTGATACCGTAACCAATATTTCAGTAGAATTGGCGGGTGCTGGCGGTGGAGGTGGCGGCGCTGCAATCTTCGGACAATACGTTGCTCCGGGCGGCGATGGCGGTACTGGCGAATACATTCGCTTTTCGGCTGATGTGCAGGCTGGACAAAAATATAAACTTGAGGTTGGCACAAGTGGTGCAGGTGGTAACGGCAAACAGATGGAGTCGCTGGGTAGATACCAGAGCGTCACAGGAGAAAATGGCGGAGCCGGCGGCAATACTGTTGCGTTCGGTCGAACAGTTAAAGGCGGAGAAGGAGGAACAGGTGGCAGAGTTTCTTACCGTTCCAGAATTACACCCGGTAGCCAAGGCGCGAGCTATAGCGGCGGTGCTTCCGGTGGTACAAAGGGAACAGATGCTGCTAACATCAACGGCAAAAGCGGCGGTGACGGGTACTGTAATATCCGCTTCCGCTATGGCAGCAAGGCGGCGAAGATAACTGCCAGTGCAACCGAAGGCGAGGTTACGTTAACAGCAGATAAGGATATATTTGAGAAGGACAATATTGGCAGCCTTATTGAACTGACTCATTATAAAAAAAGCGAATACAAAAAAGGTGTACCGGATGCGACGGACGCGCTGTTGGTAAGCTGCCTGCCGGGCTCTAGCGTCTATGTAGAGAGCTTCGGCTTCTGGAAGGGAAACTTTTCGCTGGAAAAATATAACGAGAACAGCTCTATGTGGGAGCTCGTAAGGACGCAGGACGGCAATCACAGCCAGAACTACAACTTTACCGAAAAGAACGAAGAGGAGTACATTGTCAGGTACAGGGTAACCTCAACGGAATTTGATACTACTATCTGGAGCGGCGAGAACGAGAAGCAGACAGGTTATGTCACTCTGCAGAGCTTCGGCAATGATTATAGTGGTATTATAAAAATCACTGCGTACATCAGCGGCAAAAAGGTTAAAGGTAAGGTGCTGCGTACTATTGGCAGTACAGACGCTACGCAGATCTGGGCTTTTTCTCCGTGGAGCAGGAGCAAGGGCTATCCGACTGCAGCAGGCTTCTTTGAGGACCGCCTGGTATTTGCCGGCAGTACAAGATATCCGCAGACGTTCTGGAGCAGTAAGGTAGGAGATTATTATAATTTCGGCACCTCCACACCGGTGGTAGACGATGATGCGGTAACGGCAACTCTTAACGGCGGCCAGATGAATGGTATCAAAGCCATGGTAGCCTTTGGAGAATTGATTCTGCTGACGAGCGGAGGCGAATATAAGGTAAGCGGTGGGCAGGGCAAAGCGCTGACGCCAAGCAATACCTTAAGTCAGGCGCAGGAATACCGCGGTATATCTGACGTGTTGCCGGTAACGGTAGGCAGCAGAATTGTTTTTGCGCAGCAACAGGGCAACATTATCCGTGACTTGGCATACAGCTATGAGGCTGATAAATATACCGGTGATGACCTCAATTTATTGTGCTCCCATCTTTTCGATGGCCATAAAGTAGTAGCTATGACCTACCAGCAGACTCCGGACAGCATCATATGGTTTGTCCGTGATGACGGACTGCTCTTAGGGCTTACCTATATCAAGGAGCAGGATATCTACGCATGGCATAAGCACAGCATTAAGAATGCACGCTTTATTAATATATGCTGCATTCCTGGCGGGGATAGTGACGAGCTTTATGCTGTAATAGAACGTAACGGTAAATACGAGAACGTTATGCTGGGCAAGCGCAACGACAATGACGTGCCGGAGGAACAATACTATGTTGATGATGGCATTACCGTGCGTGGCAGCGATATAAAAGAGGTAACTGGCCTGACGTGGCTAGAGGGTGAAACCGTGGCCATACTGGCTGACGGAAACGCGCTGCCGCAGCAGAAGGTGGAAGGCGGTAAAGTTACGCTGAGCGAAAAGCATGGCTACAGTGTTGTGCATGTAGGACTGCCTATTGATGCAGTCATAAAGACACTGCCGATAGAATTCCAGATGCAGGACGGCAGCTCCATCAGCCGCAAGAAGCGTATAGGCAATCTTGCTGTTCTCTTTAAAAACACGCGTGGCGGACTGTATGGTCTGAGTGAGGGAAAGCTTGATGAAATCAAATGGCGCGATACCGAAGCATACGGCCAACCTACAAAACTTTTCACCGGTAAGAAAAAAATTGTCCTGCCTGCTGCAGGCTGGGACGAAACTCAGCAGCTTATCATTAAGCAGGATGCGCCGCTGCCGATGACGGTATTGGCCATTGTGCCGGAGATTGTGCCGGGAGGATAATATGGCGGAATATACCTTTGCTCGTCCGTCGGATGGAGATATTGAATACGTGGCTGCGCATCTGCGGCAGGACAACAGGCAGGAGCTGACGGCGCTGTATGGTGCTGGCCATGAGCTGGATGTTTTAAAAAGAAGCGTCAGATACAGCGAACTGACTGGCTGCTTTTATATTGATGGCGTGCCTGCAGCTATCTATGGAGTAAGAAGCCCGGCTGCAATATGCTCTGTAAAGTGCGTCTGGCTGCTCATGACTGATGAAACATTGAAGCATAGGCTAGTAGTAGGGCGATATACCAAACGCTTTCTGAGGGCGATTTTAGCGGCCTATGGGCCTATGTCCAATAAGGTTGATGCTGGGAACGCAGAAATCCTGCGCTGGCTCAGATGGCTTGGCGCTGAGATATCGGAACCGGTGCAATGCGGAATCTACAATCTGCCGCACAGAGAATTTTATTTTGACGAAAGAATTTTAAAGGAGGGATAGCATGGGCGTAGGAGTAATGATTGGCGCCACTCTCTTGGGCGGTTATCTGCAGGGACGTGCAGCACGCCAGCAGGCCAACGCGCAGGCGGCGCAGGCTCAGGCTAATGCTGATATCGCCTATAACAATGCGCAGAAGCTGCAGGAACAGGCCGAAAAGCAGGCGCAGAACAATGAAATCAACGAGGAAAACAAACGCCGCAGACTGCTGCAGCTGCAGGGGCAGCAGAGAGCCAACATCGGCGCGGCCGGAATCACGGCAAGCGGCAGTGCATTGGCGGCGATGGCAGACAGTCAGTTTAACCAGGAACAGGAGCTGGCGTTTGAACGATATAACGCACGGCAGCAGGTAGATAACATCTTCCAACAGAGTACGGACAATTTGAATCAGGGCGATGCCTATGCGTCGAGCGCCAGAGCCTACCGTAAGGCAGGCAAGCGCGCTATGATGAACAGCATGCTGCAGGCAGGGCTGAGCGTAGCGTCTAATCTTTATACGGCCAAAAGTATGGGAGCATTGAAAAGCTCAGCCGCTAAAAGCGTAGGCCTGCAAAACTACAGTGTACCGGGCTACACAGAGATGAAAGGACTGCCTGCTCATACCGGTGGCGGCATCTCAAGCTACAGTAATGATGGCTGGGCGAAAGCAAAATGGTAAAAATGTCATTTTGTACTTTACAAATCGGCAAAGTATGTGTGTTAAAATGATAGTGCGGAAGGGAAGCCATTCTCCCATTTTCATCATACTCTAAAAAATTAGCAACGTAGAAAGCATCTGAGGCTAAGCCTTGGGTGCTTTTTGCGTATATAGGAAAGGAGCAGAATATGGCAGTAATTGATGTTTACGAGAACCAGGCAAAGCTCGGTACGCCTGCAAGCCAGACGAGCGGTGTGCATCCTGATATGGGCGGGCAGATGGCGCTGGCAAGGGCAAATGCAAATCTTACCAATACGATGGTCGAGGGAGGGCAGAAGCTCTATGAGCAGATAGCCATTGCCGACGTGATGAAGGCCAATAATGATTACAATATGCAGATGAGCAGGCTGCAGAATGAGCTGCTGCAGAATAAGGAAGAAAACGCAAGGGATAACCTTACCAAGTACGAGGAAGGGCGCAAGAAGATTATCAATGGCATTATGCAAAAAGGACCGTCGACGTTGCGTGGCGTTCTGGGAAGCAAGGCCTTTTACAATACCATTGAGCGTGACTGGACCGGCCAGCGTGCCCAGATGGAACGTTATACCATGGGGGAGATGGAGAAGTACCAGGATACGCAGCTTAACAATCAATACAAATTAGCTTTGAAGGACGTAGCAGTAAACTGGCATAACAATGATGATCTAGACGCTGTTATGCGCCGCGGCGATTTTATGACTGCGGCAAGGTATGCCAACTATGGCCAGGAAAAGATTACTGAAGCAAGCAACAAATGGAAGGCTGCGGTAGCAGAGACGGCAGCGCAGGCTGCTATCAACTCGGACAGCAGCGAAGGATGGACGCGTGGCGGCGAGATACTGCAGGCCTACGGTTATCTTATGGACCCGCAGAAGCGCATTCAGTATGACAAATTTATCAGCGCGAGGGAAAAAAGCAATAACCAGCTTAATACCTTTGCCGGCATCTATGCCAAGTATGGCAGTGATATAAATGGCGGTGTACAGGCGCTCTTGTCTACGCAGACCGGTACGGCAGATGTCGCCAAGGGCTTGGCGTTTGCACAGGGAGAGGAAGGCAAGGCCTGGGGCAGCAATCAGTGCGCTAACTTTGTGAAAAAATATATTCAGACGGCTGGCGGTGATTATGAGATTACCAGCAGCTTGGCTGACGGTACCTATCTTAACGCAGAACGTAAAGGGCTGACGTTTAATGACCGTAAGCAATTAAGGGACGGAGATATTGTCTATTGGCAGGTAGATGGCAGCAAGTACGCTACGAGCGACAATCCGGATGATGTGCATTCCGACACCAAGGCCTATAAGGGCATTACCCATGTCGGCATATACAATGCCAAGACCGGCAAGGTTATCCAGAGCGGTGAGCATGGAGTGAGTGAGCTGGCGCTGGATGCTGCCGGATATCATACGGTAGGCTACAGCCATATTGGCGGCAGAGCTATGGACGCAACAGAGCGTGAAGAATTAAAAAAAGGTTATATGCAGTACGCGCTGCAGCAGGTGCAGCAGAAGCGTACAAGCACTAACCTTATGGTGGAAAGAGCTTCGGATGAAATGTTTGCTGCCTACAATAATGGAATACGCGACCCGGCGTATTTTGAAAATATGGCCAAACAGATAGCAGGCAACGATTATAGCGCCTATAAAACTTTGCATGCTGTAGCCAAGAGCTTTACATCTTCAGGCGTACATAAATTAACTGTAGGCGAGGCTATGGAAATAGAAGATGCCATAGACAAGGGCGGACTGTCGCAGGATGAGTTGATCCAGAAATTGTCTGATGCAGGCTGCAGCACGGAAACAATTATGAAATACGTGCATATGAATAAGCAGGCGGCGAAAGCTGCAGCTAGTGGCGAAGGCAAGGCATCATTTGACTGGGACAGCGTTATGGAAGCCTTTTACAGCAAGATGGGCGGAAGAAATAAGGTGCCGGAAGCGTGGCGTCCGGGATTGAAGCGGTACGCTAAAAGAGCAATAAACGAATACATAGCTAAAGAAAACCGCACGCCTACAGTAGACTGGGTGATGGATATCATGGAACAGGGACTGGTTAAGGGTGTCGGCGGCGTTACGGTAGAAGGCGAACACTTCTGGAACAGTGATATATCATACAATATGGCGCAGCTTGGCAACCATGATATCTATCATATCAGCAATGCAGATGACGGGTACGTCAATGTATGGTTTTATGGCAATGCTCAGCCGGTGCGCATGAGCAAGGCAGCGTTTAAGCAGACGATGGGAGACTAACATTATGGGAACTTTTAATTTCAGTAATATGCAAGGTGGCCAACAGCAGGAAACTCAGAACATTCCGCGTGAATTTCGTCCTGCTGTTGAGCAGGCGAAAACGGAACCGGTCGGCTCTTACGGTAATAACAAAACAGGCTTCTGGGACGGAGTGAAGAATTTTTTCTCCGGCGCTGATGTTGATACCAGTGCCGGCTTTATTGATGAAACAGGAACATGGAACAATGGCACTAAAAAGGAGCTTGCTAAATACTATCCTACACAAAAGAGTGCGGAAGATCTTGAAAAGGACAGACTAGGCTCTTTGTGGGACAGAACGTATAAAAAATATCATTACAGCAAAGACGATGTGTTGCTGGAAGCAAAGAAAATCAGCGCGGCCACAAACATTCCGGAGAATGCTATCCTGGCTAACGCTGATAATCTGGCTAATGCACGCAATGTATATAATTATCAGCAGAAGGCTATGGACCCTCAGGCAGTGTTTGAGGCCTACCCTGAGCTGAGCGAGCTGGCCAAGCTGAGTGATACTGACGCTGCTATTGCTCTGCATAACTTGAAGAACGTGCGCCAGACGCAGGGCATTATTGAAGCAGCTAAGACCGGCTGGGAGCTTGATAACCTGATGAGTGAGCGCGGCCGTATGGGCTACGCTGCTATGAACGGCAAAGAGCTGACGGATGCTGACATTGCACGTTTGGGAGAAATTGAAAAAGCACAGAAAAATTCCAAGGAACTGCCAGGACTTTTTGAGGACCCGATGAGTGCTATTGTCGGCGGCACAGTGCAGAGCGGCAAGATGATGCTGCGTAATGCTCTTAATGGCCAGAAGATGGGCGTATACGGCGCTGGCTTCGGCGCGCTTCTCGGCGGTATTGCCGGTGGCGGTGCAACGCTGGGTGTCGGTACTGCTGCAGGCGCGGCCGCAGGTGCCAAGATTGGTTATAGCGTCGGCAGCCGTATCGGTATGGCGCAGGATATGTATGACGAAATTGCCGGCAACAACTACCTTGATTATAGAGGTTATAAGGATAAGCATGGCAGGCAGCTGCTGACAGATAACCAGGCGCGCAGCTATGCTGCTGTAGCGGCAGCGCTGGAAACAGGTATAGAATTCAGCAACGCAGATAAAATCCTGAACGTCATCAAAGGCGGTGCAGGTGCGCAGAGCATCAAAGAAATTATCAGCAGTGCCAAGGACAGCACGGAGCTGCAGAGCCTGCTTGCCGCATATCTGCGTGACAGTGCCAAAAACATCGGGACAGTGGCCATCTCTGAGAGTGCGGAAGAAGGCGTGCAGGAGATGAGCAACAGAATTATTTCTGATATTGCTGCAGCAAACAATCCGGGCGGTGATATCCCGACATATACGGCAAAGGATGTTATAGTTGGCGGCTTGGAAGCAAGCTGGCAGGCGTTGCCTGCGTCTATCGGCTTTGGCGCTGGTGCGCATGGAGCAAGCACGGTATCTTTTATGCGTCGTGCATCCGCGGCGCTGCAGCTGAAAAGTGAAGAGCAGAAGGCTAACCTGCGTGATGCTAACGGTATATCTATGCTGAGAAGTCTTGCTGAGGATATCAAAAATAACGCTTTGTTTAAAAAATCTCCGGAAGTATATAACGAGGTACTGAATAATCAGCTTAAAGGCACGGAGCTGGAAACTATTAACATAGATACAGAGTACGTCCTTAATCAGCAGGGCGGCTATGAGCTTTTGAAATCTGTAGCAAAGGCAGCAGGCATAGGCGAACAGTATCTTAAAGATATCATCGATACTAAGGCAGACTTGAAAATCAGTACAGCTGATTATGTATCTAAGCTGCTGCCGACTGAAATCGGCGCTCATCTGGAAGACTATATCACATTCAGCGATATCAGCGAATGCCTGGCACGCAACAGAGAATATGCCGGCAGGATGCGCCGCGAGATGGACCGCATATTGGCATATGAGAACCGCCAGCGTGAAGATGCTTTGAATACCTACCTTGATAATAACTTCCATACTCCGGAAACCCGTGAGATAGCAGAGGCAGTATTGCGCCGCTTCCCGGATAATCCTAAGGAAGGCGTAAAGGAAATCAGAAAATCACTGCAGGCCAAGATTGACGAGCCGCTTAATCAGATTATCGAAGAGCTGGAAAAGGGAATGGGCAACGGCGTAGCTGTAGTAGAAATCCCGGAATATGATAATCAGATGCGTGGCCGTGGCATCAAGGTAAGCAATAACGACCCATGGTATCAACGCTACTATAAAGAGAATAAGCATAAGCCCTCTAAGATGGAGCTGCGTGAGCTGGCGCGTGAGATTTGGACCGGCCACAACGAGTATGGGCTCTTTGGCTGGGAAAACCGCACTCCGGAAGAGAACCAATGGTATGAGAATAACAAAGCATCCATGGAAGCAACGGAAGAAGCTATCCGCAGATTAGATGCATTGACTCCTGCTCTGGAAGAAATAGATCCGGGCGAACTCTCTATTACTGAAGGCCTGAGCGAAGAAGGCTTTGAGGTATACCGTAAGCTGCGTGGCAAGCTGGAAGGCGCTGAAAGCAAAGAAGTGCGGCAGGCAGCACAGATGAGTGCTATCCTTGCCGCACGAATGGCAGACCGCATGGCTGAGCTGCATAGACAGGTTGGCCATACTAAATATACAGCGCTTGATTATGCGCGTAGTATTGGACTTATCAGAAGTGAGAGTGAAGCTGCTGAGCAGAAGTTTAATCAGGCAGTAAATGTAGGTATAAATGAAAATACCAAATATAAACTTTTAGATTTAGATGTTTTGCAAGACAATATAGGCACCGACAAAGAAACTCCGGAGGCTAATCAAAAAGCCATAGATTACATTAAACATGTATTAACTGAAAATGAGCCGGTCACTACAAAAGATTTGTCAAGTGTATTTGATTTTAGCAAGATGAGTGAATATGATCAGCGTCATATTGTTTTGGCAAAATCGCAAAGAGGGCGAAAAAACAAAACGGAAAGGCAGGGAAGAAATTTAACCATCAGTAATCCTAGAGAGATTTTGCAAAATGCAGTTTTAGTTGAGATAAATCCATCAAAGCATTCTAATGAAGTAGACAATAAGTTACGTGAGGATATCAAAGGTTCATTGTCATATAGATTTGTTATACCAGTAAAGTTAAATGGACAGGCTCAAACGTTGGTCATTACTGCTATTGGGACATCTGCTAATGTACTAAAAAAATTAAACGAAGTAACTTTATACGAAGTTTACACAACAAAAATCCCGCCATCCCAGAGACAAGCTTCCCTGAAAGATGGCGGGATAGGGGATGCTTCAAAAGAAACAATTCCCTCTGAATATAGTTTAGCAGAGATTTTAGCAAAAGTCAAAGACCTTAATCATAAACCTTATGTTGATAAAGAAACAGGCAAGCTAATAATAGAAGACCAGATGGCTATAGGCTCTATGAAATTAGACCAGAAAGCATGGCATGGCACGCCTTACGATTTTGAAAGGTTTGATATTGGCAAAATCGGCGATGGCGTTGGTGACCAGGTACATGGCTGGGGCCTGTACTTTGCTAAGGATAGAAAAATATCAGAGGCATACAAGGAAGTGCTGGGGGCTGACGCTGGCGCAGTAATTGTAGATGGGGTTACGTACAAAATTGATGAGGAGGGAGATTGGGCAACAGCAGCAGGACAGAAGCTCATTGACAATGATCCGTTAGAATTTGTTCTGGATACGTTTGATGCAATGACCGGAAACAAGAATAAGGAAAGGGCAATAAAAAGTTTAAAGAGCAGAATTGCTGGTACTAAAAGGACGGCTAATACGGAAAAGTATATTGCCGAATTAGAAGAAGCAATAAACATTCTTGAAAAAGCGGATGTTAAGTATGAAAATACTTCACGTTTGTTAAAGGTGGAAGTTCCCGAAAACGATGTATTGCTAGACGAGCAAAAGACTTTCACAAATCAAAACAAAAATGTACAAGCGCTTTTGAAAAATGCTATAGAATCTTTGAATGAAGAGCAGTCAATGAAGTTCTGGGAAGAGTTGCTGAATTTCAAATTAAGAGCTTTTGATAATGCTGATAAGGTTCAGTTTAAGATTGATGCCTTCAATAAATTAGCAGATGGTATTGGTAAGCTTATAGAGATCCAGCCTAATACATTTGGCTATAGAGCGCTTGCAAGAAGCTTGGAAAGATACGGATATAGCAAAGAAGAAATTGAAAAGCTAAAGTCAGATGGTGAGTATCGTAATCAGGAACAAGAGAAGCTCAGAAGCCAGACTGCTGCTTTAGAAGAAGAATTAGAGCGTGCCAAAGCAGAAGATGCTGCTGCAAAAGAGAAGGTTATCAACCAGGCGAAAGCTGATATTTCCGGTACGCTAGGGGGCATGTTTTCCGGCAACAAGATTTACGATGCTCTGGCGAAGGCTTTAGGGGAAGAGGATTATAATTGGCGTGGCGCGTCTGAGCTGCTTAATGAGCACGGAATTAAAGGCATAGCTTACGAAGGTATGAAGGATGGCCGCTGCTTCGTCGTCTTCGATGATAAGAGCATTGATATTATAGAGCGCTACAACCAAGCAGCTGGCGAGCGTGCTATGACGGCCAACATGGAGAAGCTGAAGGAAGCAAAAGAAATGCTGGCCAAAGATGCGGATATGAAAACTATCTACAAAAAGACCGGCTGGCATTGTGGCGCTGATGGTAAATGGCGTTTTGAGATACCGGATAATTTGGATGATATCAATCTTGCTGAGCTGCGTGACAACGAAGAAACTACTTTGGGAAAGATATACGATAACCCTGCTTTGTATCAAGCATATCCGTGGCTAAAGAACCTGCTGGTAACTGTCGAAGACATGGAGAAAAACAGAAGAGGTTACGCTTATGGGGAAGACAAGATAGTGCTCAACGAAAAATATGTTGGCTATTCTCCCTATAATCTGCAGAATGAGATACTGAGCAGCCTGAAAAGCGAGGCAGGGGTAAAAGAAACAATAAATGCTTTCCAAGGCATCGTGCAGGAAGAAAAACTCCCAGGCAAGCAAGAAATCAGGACCATAGCTGAGAATCTGCCGGACAGCTTTTTTGCCGATAGAGAAGAGGTTAACTTCTTTGCGGAAGATGGCTCGTTCATCTTGCCGGATGATGAAGAAAAAACCTACTCATTAGAAGAAAAAGAAACTCTGCTTGCAGGGCATCTGAAAGAGGCTTTGGAAGGCATGCGGCCAAACGAAAAGATAAAAGAAACTCTCATCCATGAAATCCAGCATATCATCCAGAATGCAGAAGGCTTTGCTGGCGGTGGCAGCCCGGCCAAAGTCAACGAACAGATGAAGCGCCAGCTGCAGAAGTATGATGAAGAAATAGAACGCCTACATCCAAAAGGCAAAGAATATGTTACGGCTATGCTCGAATATGACATAGCTGACTTTGAACATGACACCGGTGAAATTTCCGATGAGGCTTTTGCTGATATCAAAAATAAGGTTAAAGAGCTGGAAGCACAAATCCCTGAAGAAAAAGTAAAGCGACTGCAGGAAATCAAGGAGCTGCAGACAGATTTGGAGTGGCAAGCTGAAGATGAAAACTCTAGCGATTATGAAAAATACTTCCGTCTGCATGGAGAGCAGGAAGCCAGAGTAGCATCAATGAAAGCACGGCTTTATACCATGGGTGCAAGCCAGGAAAGAATTGACAACGAAGTGTTGAACGCTATAGATAATCCTATCATTGTATTTGGCGGCAAAAGCTACAGCATGGACTCTGATCAGCGCGGCTTATGGCAGCTCAAAGGCCAGACAGCCTTTAAAACTACCGGTGAGAAGGTTATTTCTCTGTTCAAAGCTGCAGACCAGTCAACCTTTATGCATGAGATGGCTCATATTTATCTGCATGATATGCTGGCGCTGGCAGAATTACCGAATGCTCCGAAGCAGCTGCTGGATGATGTGGGCACAATTAAACAGTGGGCAGCGTGGAATGATACACAATTTGTCAAAGAGTACAAAGGCACTGCTATGGAGAGTGAGTTTAAAAAGCTAAACGAGCAGATGAAAACAGCAGTTGCCCAAGGTTCCGTTGAAATCGAAGGCAAGGCAATGACCTTGAAACAGATGCAGCGGCTCTGGATGCAGGAACGCTTTGCCCGCGGCTTTGAAAACTATCTGAAGAGCGGTGAAGCGCCTACAGAAGCAACGCGCAGTATCTTCCGACGCTTCAAACAGTGGCTGACTAAAATTTACCGTGCATTCAGCCAGATTGGCGGTGCTCCGTCCAAAGAGGTTAAAGCAGTTATGGACCGCATGATTGCCAGTGAAGATGAAATCGACATTGCTATGAGAAAAAAAGGCGTGGATGATTTTGCCGAAAGCGGTGGTATGGACTATCTGGAGGGAAGCACGAAGGACGTATATCGCCGTATGGTGGAACGCGCTAAGGCTGATGCTGAAGAAAAGGTGCTCAAAATAGCGCTGAAGGACGTTAAGGAAGATTATCAGCAGCAGGAAAAGGAATTGTTTGAGCGTGAGGAAGCAGAATACCGTGAGAAGCTGGCCGCAGAACCGGTATTTATTATCCAGGAGCATATCAAGAATAACCCTAACATGAGCACATCCGTTATCTGCGAAACACTGGGCATGAACGTGGAAGAATATGTCAAGCAGCTTAAAGAGTATGGCGGTAGCTTGGATGCTGCAGTAAAAGCTCATATGAAAGAGTTTAAGGAGGGGATAGATAACAGCGGCATAGATGCTCAGTATTTCCGTGAACGTGCGGAAGAGGTGGTGCAGGAGAGCAAATACCGTAAGCTGGCCACGGCGATGGAGCTGGAAGCGTTTGAGCGTATTGCCAAAAAGCAGCGTAACCTGACTACCAGAATAGAGGCCGAAGGCAAGAATGATGCTGCAGAAAAAGGTGTCATTAAGACGGTAGACAAGATGACCAGACAGAGCAAGCAGATAGAAGAGCTTACTGCAGAAACAAAGGGATTGAAGCAGGATAAGCGCGAGCTGCTTGCTAACGTGCGTGGCCTGCGTGATGCAGCGCTTCGTCATTACAAGGACTATGTGCAATTCGTCGAGATGAAGCTGGAGGTTATGCCTATTGAGGATGCCAACAACTATCAGATGTGGCGCAGAAAATCGGCGCAGGCGCAGTACAATTCTGAGCAGTCCCTTATCAAAGGCAACTGGGATAAGGCCGTCAAATACAAACAGGCTCAGCTGATCTATGACATGTTTGCTGACAGAGCTGTCCGCAATGCCAAGCAGATAAAGAAGATTGAAGATGGCCTGAAGCGCAAGCAGCAGACTATCAGTAAAGCGAAGAATATATCTGCAGATGAACGCTATGCATATAATCACCTTATGTATGTCTTTGGCTTTTCTGATGCCGACGCACCGGTACCGCCGCATTATGAGGGCATCATGGAAGTGCTGATGAAAGCAGATGCTACAAGGGAAGAAGGCGGCCTTATGCTGGAGTCGCCGTTCTTCGGTCCGGATGGCCAGACCAATCTCCCTGAATGGTTCCTGCAGGCGGCGATGAACAGCAATAAACGTAAAGCAGGGCATAAGGATTTGAGCAATATGCAGGTTGATTTGGTGGCACAGGTTATGCATATCATCTATAAGCGCGGTATGGATAATATGAAACTGGCCACGATTAAAACCAAGGACGGAAGAACCCTGACGGTTGATGAAGCAGTTGCTGAGATTGAAGGGCAAGTGCGCCAGCGTATGATAGAACGCACTAACGCTGACCCGACCGGTGCCAATAAAAACAGATGGCAGGATGATGCTGCAAACTTTATAGACCAGGCGGACAGGCTACTGATCAAGCCGGAGGTAGAGCTGAAGAAGATGGGTGATGTGGCGCTGCGCTATATCTATGACCCTCTGAAGGAAGCTGCAGATAAAGAGCTGAAGATGGCCGTGAATATGCAGAACAAATTAAAAGGACTGTTTGATGCTTACTCTCCCGAGGAACTGGCAGATATGCGTAACAAACGCCGCTATAAATTTGGCTCATCGGTTATTACCAAGGAGCAGGCGATTATGATTGCGCTTAACTGGGGCACTGAAACGAACCAGCAGCGCGTACTGGACGGCTATCACGTCAACGTAGCGCAGGTTAAAAATGTGCTGCAGTATCTGGATGAGCGCGACTGGAACCTCGTCAACAGTATCTGGAAGCTGTACGATATACATTGGGACCAGATAAGAGAGATTGAAGCACGCATGACCGGTGCCGTGCTGCAGAAGCAGGAAGCCAAAGGCTTTGTTGTTGTCGGACAGGACCGGAAAATCTATACCTTAGATGGTGGCTACTTCCCTATTAAATATGACCTGCGGGATTTGCGCACGCAGGAGCAGGCTGACGCTGCACAGCAATCGGCAATGAGCAACATTGCAATGTCTTTAGGCAAGGGCTTCCTGAAAGAACGTACTCAGCATAAGGTTGAGCGCAGGCTGGATCTTAGATTTGAAGTTATAAGTGGCAGCATTACTGACGTTATTCATCTGGTGGCATTCCGTGAACCGGTACGTGACGTGCGCCGTATCGTACTCAACGAGAATTTTAAAAACCTTGTCTACAATTACCTCGGCCAGAACGCTTATAAGAATCTGAAAAAGTGGACCAGTGATTGTTGGGCGGAAGAACCGATACCGAGGGTATCCTACGAAAAGGTCTTGGCTAAGCTGCGTAATGCTCAGACAATGGGAACAATGGGCTTCAGGGTAACAACGGCGCTTCTGAATATCGCCAACGCTCCGAGCGTAGCTCATTATATGGGCGCGGCTGAGCTGCTGCACTCGCTCAAAAAGTTTTACAGCGCACCACGTCAGTATACGGATTTCGTTTTCCAACGTTCTGTATTTATGGCGGAACGTGCGGAAACCATGGATGCCAGCATCCATGATGCGCTGAAAGGGCCTAATATCTTGGATGGTATTCCGGGAATTGGTAAGGCTGGCGAGGCTATCAAAAACAACGCGTTTAAGATGATAACTTGGACAGATCTGATGCTGGCATTGCCGCTTTGGCAGCACGAATATGAAAAGACCTACAATGCAGAGATGGATGCCGGACGTTCGCCGCAGCAGGCGAGGGAAGCAGGCGTAAATGCCGGCGATGCTGCGGTGCGCTGGTGCTTCGGCAGTGGCCGTACGGTAGATAAAGCTGCCATCCAACGTAAGGGCAGCGAGCTGATGAAGCAGTTTACCGTTTATTACAGCTATAACTCTACAGTCTATAATGCCCTCAATTATAAATTATGGGAAGCAAAGGCAGGGTACAAGAAGGCCGTAGCAGCAAGTGCAAAGAATAAAAGCATGGCTCTGATGAAAGCTGTAGCTCATGCCGGCGATGCGCTGCTGATGTGGGTACTGCTGCCGGCGGTTATTTCGGCGCTGCTACGTGCCGGCGCAAGCGGTGACGATGATGACTGGAAGATTGAAAAGCTTATCAAGAGCATAGGGCAGGAATCTCTTACAGGCATTGTCGGTGGCATACCGGTGCTGCGTGATGCTGTACCTTACTTTATGGCCAAGGTATTTGACGAGCATCAATTCGCTCCAAAAATTCCTATCCAAAATACCATTGAACAGACAAACAGAGTTATCCAAAGCGCTGTCAGTGACAAGAAAACTATTAGCGATACGCTGCGGGAGATGGGCAAGCTGACAAGCCAGGTTACCGGAGCGCCCAGTACGTTAATAGATAGCTTTACAACAACGCTGCAGTATCTGGAAAGCGGCTTCGATGAAAGCGTTGCGGATTATCTGCGCGCCTTGATCTTTGATAAAAAGCTGAAGAAAAATCAAAAATAGTCATTTTGTACTTTACAAAACGGCCTGAAAGCCGTGGTAAAATATTATTGTCAATAAGTATGTAAAAAGCCCTGGCTGATGCCGGGGCTTTTGCTTTATGGAAAGGAGCAGAACATGACAGTACAGAAAGACGTTACTAAAAACATATATGTTGGTAACGGCTCGACAAGGACATTTCCGTTTACCTTTGAGTGTCCTGCAGAGCATCCGGAATATATTAAGGTATATCTGATGCAGGATGATGGCACGGCGCTTGCCACAAGCGATTATCAGCTGGACATGGATGCAAGGCAGATAACATATCCTAGTAGCGGAACAGCGTTGACAGAAGGCAAGAAGCTGGTTATCATGCGCGAGTTGCCGCTGCAGCAGATGATGAACCTTGTAAACAACGGGCCGTACTTCGCGGAAGATATTGAAACTGCGCTTGATGAGAGCATTATGGCTTTGCAGCAGATAGCAGAGAAGTTGAATCGTACCATCACCATGAGTGTGGATATAGATGGTGCCGCTTTTGTCAATGAAGTGCCGTTCGAGGCCGGCAAATCTTTCCGAATTGCGGATGATGGCAAGAGTATTGTTTTAACGGAAGATCCTGCGAGAGTTTTGCCATTAGCACAAGAGGCCTATGCCCAGGCTCAAGCGCAAGCGCAGAGTGCATCTGCAAGTGCAGCTGCGGCAGCGCAGAGTGAAGATAGCGCCTTCGAATCTGCTGGCGTAGCAGGTAACAGCGCACAGTATGCGAGTGCATCTGCTGCAAGTGCTGATGAAAACGCAAGGTTAGCAGAGGGTTACAAAACAGCAGCAGAAACTGCTAAGAGCAATGCGTCCCTTTATGCTGCCAACGCTAAGACCTCTGCTGATAATGCAGGTGCTAGTAAAGAAGCAGCTCAATCTGCTGCTACTACTGCTAGTAACTTTGCGTCTGATGCAAGAAACAGCGCAGGCGAAGCAAAAACTTACAAGGATAATGCAAAGACCTACATGGACAATGCTAAGAATTACAGTGAAAACGTCAATGTGTTCTTACCTAGTGTGTCCTCTGCTGGTGTCTTAAGTTGGACGAATAAAGCTGGACTGGCTAATCCTGCAAGTGTGAATATTAAAGGTGCAAGAGGTGCAACAGGTACTGCTGCATCTATCAAGATTGGCACTGTGAAAACAGGGGCAGCAGGTAGTAATGCAAGTGTTACCAATAGTGGTACTGCTAGTAATGTTGTGTTGGACTTTATACTGCCTAGAGGTAAAGATGGTGCTGATGGTGGTATCGTTGTTGATACTGAATTAAGTGATACAAGCACAAACCCTGTGCAGAATAAAGTTGTAAAAATGAACATGGATACTCTTTATAATGGCGTTATGACTAAACTCGGTGTATTCGTTAGTAAAATTCCTACCAAAGTATCCACTTTAGAAAATGATGCTGGCTATCTGACGCAGCACCAATCGCTTGATGGGTATGCCCAAAAGTCAACAGCTAACACATGGGCAGAACAACAAGCCTTTAAGTGTGCGAAGTTGGGATACGAAAAATATGCTTCTCCTAAGGTAAGTGGTACAAGTAATATACCTGCGCTATCCGTAATGCGATATATAGCAACAGGGGCATTTACGCTCAACCTTAATAAACTTTTGACTGAATTAGACCTTAAGGAATCCTCTGTGTTTACTGCGTATATTGAGTCCTCTGCTGACTACCCTCTGACCATAACTAATGCAGGAATGCTTAAATACATTGGCAGTGCTAGTGATGTAGCTATTACAAGTGCAGGTCTGTTGCTAAACATCTTGATGATGAAAGATTCTGATGGTGTGGTGACTAGCATTGTGCAAGCATCTAAGTTATCGTGAGGTGAGCAATATGGGACTTAATCGCATGATGATGAAAAATGTTGTAAAGGTTGAAGATGGTAGCAAGAATTGGAGTTATAGTGAAGCAAATAATAAAACAATAGCTTTTACTGTTCCACCGGGGATTAAAAGAATCAAAGTGGTTGCAGTAGTTGATTCGGCTGAAGGTAACCCGCAAGATTCTAGTTATGCTTCTATAGAAAATAAAATGACTAATAAAACATGGGGCGAAGGTTTCTCAGACTCTGATGAAGGAGGAGAACTCCAGGAGCATCAAGATATTGATTCCATTGTAGGCGTAACGCCAAACAAAACTTATACATTGCTGTTTAATTGCTATTATACAAGTGGTGTAACTTTTTCATGGGGTAAAGCAATAAATGCGATGACACCTACAGTTGAAGATTATTAAGTAAAGGAGAAACAAAATGCAAACAAAATATACGTACAAAGACAAAACATATACAAACATCTACCCTTTATCAGAAGCCTTAGGCAAAGAAGGTATTTTCATCCCACTATCAATCAGCGATGAAGCCTTAGCGGAATTAGGCGTAACCATTACGCATGAGGAAGAACCTTTGGAAGTAATTAAGCAACATAAGATTGTGGAGCTTAAATATCAGCGCGATAAAGCAGAGGTAGAGCCTATTGAATACAATGGACATAGTTATGACTTTGACAGTAAAGCCCGTGACAGAATCAGCGCTGCAATTATTGCGCTGGAACTGCAAGGCGAGGGAGCTACAATAGAGTGGACCACGGCAGATAATGCCGATACGCCAGTAACTGCTAACGATTTAAAGATGATTATTGCTGCCGTGGCGGTGCGCTCAAACAAACTGCATACTGCATATCGCGCAGCGAAAGAAAAAGTTGAGACAGCAACTACGGCAGCAGATGTAGAAGCCGTGATATTTAAAGTTTAATTATAGGGGTGTAGCAGATGATAGAACAATCTTTAGATGCGGCGTTGAGTTCCGTGATCAACGTTGTATCTGGTGGCGTAATTACGTTGCTAATCACGATGTATCGCGCTAAGAAAAAAGAAAACGATGCTTTAAAAGCTGGCGTACAAGCTCTTCTTCGGGACCGTATTATTCAAGCGTACAATCATTATGTCTGTGAAAAAGGGTGGGTTCCGATTTATGCAAAAGAAAGCATAGATGCTTGTTACAAAAGTTATGAGGCTCTTGGCAACAATGGCGTGATTGATAATCTTATGCAGCAACTCAATGAGCTACAGAACTATCCGCCAAAAGATAAAAGAATGAGAGGTGAAGATAATGCGTAAGTTCTTGAACATGATAAAAAAAGACGATAACGCCTACAGTGTGGGCAGGGTATGCGCCGTTGTAAGCTTTATCGTTTGGTGCGGCGTATCGATTTGGCTGGCAGCGTTCGCCAGAACCTGGGGCAATTACGAGGCGTTCACGCTTGGCATGGTGGCGCTGTTGCTCGTGCAGCTTGGCAACAAGGCCATTGAAACAAAAATGTTTAAGGTGACAAAGGAGGAATAAAGACAATGCGTAAGGTAATAGCGGAAGCTAATGATATCAGCTTCGGGGCGGCCATTCTGCTTGTAAAAGATGGCTACAAAATCCAAAGAAAAGGCTGGAACGGCAAGGAGCAATATGTAGAGCTGGCAACATGTTTGAGTTATAAAAATGCTGCTGGTGAGATTATTAATGTAGAGCACCAGGATATTGGCAATCAGGCGCTAGCGTTCGTTGGAACAAGAGGCGTACAAATTGGCTGGCTTGCTAGTCAGTCCGATATGTTGGCAAATGATTGGAGGGCGTTTAGATGATTATTACTGGTATGGCGCACTTTGAATCCGTATGCAAAAACAAATTAGTAGAATGGTACAACCATAATAGCAAAGAGCAAATTACGCTTGAGAATGTGTTTGTGGTTTGGGCGTGCAAAACGCTGCAGAACTACAAGGCACTGCTGTCGACTACTATCAGCGGCGATGGCATTTACGCTGAATATACCTACAACGGCGACAAACAAGAAATGTACGAAGACGTATACAAGAAGGCGTCCAATCGCTGCATCAGAAAGGAAGATTAACCATGATTGGAGATTTATCTAAACGTTATGAGTCCAACGGCGACGCCGGCTGCATCAGCAATGGCTACGACGACGCTGGAGGAAAATCCTACGGCATGTATCAGCTGTCTAGCAACATGGGAGTTGTTGATGACTACATCAGATGGCTGCGTAGAAATGGCTATTGGTTTGCAGAGAATTTAGCAGAGCATCCAGTTGGTAGTCTTGCTTTTGATGAGGCATGGCGCTGGCTTGCCTATAGTAATAACAAAGCCGACTTTGAAAAAAGTCAGCATGACTATATCTGCGATGCTTATTATAAGCCGGCTGTAGCTGCTCTCAAGTGTAACAACTATAATATCGAAAAGCATCATGAGGTTATGAAAGATGTTGTTTGGAGCCGCGCTGTACAATATGGCGCTGGCAACATTGGGGAGATGTTCGCGGAAGCCTGCGAGAAGCTGGGATATCCTAACCTCAGCTATGTTGATGACAGTAGCTTTGATGCTGATATGATCAAGGCAATCTACCTGAAAGTTTGCAGTACTCCGGCATGGACTAATGGCAGTCCTGCTTTAAGAAAAGGGCTGTATAGCCGTTTTGAAAGAGAGTGCGCAGAGGCGCTGGAAAGAATTTAACGGCGATGAACAATGGAGTGTTTAAAATTGCAAAAATTATCTTGGCTATTGCTAGTGCTGTTATTATTGCTGCCGGCGTTTGGCACTGGCGGTACGGTAGAAGCGTCGGAACCGACATACATAAAAGTACCGGCGGAACAATGGCAGATATTAAGAGAGCAAACGAATCAGCTCGAAGCGAATTTAGAGATAGCCGAGAGCATCTTGAAAGAGCAGAAGAGTACGTCAATAGAGCTGCTGGAGCAGTTGTCCGAAGTGAAGAAGCAGCTGGAATTAACGCGGAAAGAACTGATCAGCTCGAAAAACTCATTAGCGAAAGCAGAAAGCTCGCTCAAGAGAACCAGCGAATTATACGAGATGTTGAAGCAGTCAATCGCGAAAGAACAGAAGACATCTAAACGTCGTGCGCTGCAAAGAACTGGGTATATCATAACAACTTTAATTGCAATGTTGGTACGAACGTGATATAATAAAAAGGCAGGAATTACTCCTGCCTTTTAGCCCTAAGCTGCTAAATTCACGGTAATGGTGAAAGTATATGCGCTTATACCATTTCGAGTCCGCGGCACCAATAAGCTCAGACAACCTTCTGTTGTCAGGCTCAAGGTAATAGTCTTATCAATGATTGTCACACGTTTTACAAGCAGTTCAATAGCTTGTTTTGCGTAGTGGCTATTTTTTTTGCAAAAATTTCCTCACGCATATTCTTCAGCAGGCTGACAATTTTTGAAGTATCAATATCCGGCGCAGATTTCACAGCAGTTTCGCAAATTTCGTTATTGATGTTGCGTAACTCTTCCTTAGTTTTTTTCAAACGCTGCATATCAAATTCGTCTGCGTCACCGTCTTCAATAACTTGATACAGGTTATTAAGCTTACGTTCTGCTGCTGCTTTGCGTTGCAGTAAAACAGTTGTGGCGTTCTTTACTTCCTTGTTAACGTTGCCGAAATCGGTAGACATAGAATCCGCTACACGCTGAATGCCTGCATCGGAAAAGATTTCTTTTTCCAACGTCGACATGATCCAGTGCTCAATCACTTCTGCGCGTATCATTTTTTGTTTGCACCGGTCCGCAGGCACTCTGTCTTTCCTTGCGCATGAATAGTAGTAGTACATATTGCCACGAGTACAGCAGGAATATCCTTGCATTGCACTTCCACAATAACCGCAGAAGAATTTACCGGACAGCAGATAATCTCTTTTGGCCGTGTATGCGCCGCCTTTACGTTTTTTGTTCAGAAGCATCTTCTCCTGCGCTGCCAAAAAGGTTTCTTTCGAAACAATGGCAGGAATAGCGTCGGGGATAGAGATAAAATCGTTAGGGCGCGCGTAGGAATGGCTATTGCGGCGTTTTGCTTTGGGCACGCGATTGAATGTATACGTTCCCATATACCGCTCATTACGGAGAATATCATGCAGACTGTTCTTCGGAAAGTTTTTTCCGCTGCGTGTAGTGTATCCACGAGCGGCGAGTGCCAGGCAGATTTCGCCGTATCCTTTGCCGTCAAGATATAAGTTGAAGATAAGGCGAACCGCTTCAGCTTCTTTCTCATCAATCACATAATGCTTATCTACTATTTTGTAGCCAAGCGGAGCATAACCGCCATTGAAGATAGTTTTATAAGCGTTTTCGTTCATGCCTTTTTTAGTTTCCTTTGCAAGGTTGCGTGAGTAGTAAGCTGCCATACCGACCATTACTGTTTCCATTACCTGCCCTTCGGGTGAATCGGTATCAATGGGCTGAGCGGCGTATTCGTAGCGTATGCCGAGCTTTTCTAATTTGTCCTTGAATATAAAGTAGTTAAGCTCATTACGCGAATTGCGGTCGATTTTATGGAAAATAATAACGTCGAATTTGTTCTCCATAGCATCAGCCATCATCTGATTGTATGCGTCACGCGTTAAGGTACTGCGTCCGCTTTTCGCTTCATCGACGTATTCTTTGACTACAGTATAGCCTTTGTTTGGGTGAAGTCAACGAATTGATAAAATAGCCGCTTCCAAACCAGTCAATTTCGACCATGTTGGAAGCGGCTGTTTTAATTTATGCTATGTGTGTCATAGTAATCCATAGCCTTGAAAACTAATTCACCAGTGCTACTTGGTATAATCCTTTTTGGCGAATCGCTATAAGAGAAATCTCTTAATACATTCCCCGCTTTATCGTATTGAATAATACGTTTTATAGAAACTGTTTTGCAACTAAAGTCATAGATTACATTGCTTATAGTATAGGTGTCTTTAAATAAATCTGGTGAATCAGTCTGAAAGTATACGCGCCACTCCCACATATCTGCCATTCGGCAAGTGTCATGCAAAACTTCGTGAATATGGGTGTAATTTTCTGAATCGGCATATATTGCAAAATCATTTGTATTTATGTAGAACAATTTCCAACGATTGGTGTCAACAGGTAAAAGCGGATTTTTATCTGGCAATAAAAGTGGATTAACGGCAAAACAAGTTGATGCAATGGACAGCAGAATAAATATTGTTGTAATAATTATCTTTCTCATTCGTTTCACTTCCCATCAAAAATAATTATGAAAACCCCCATTAAATGAAGGCGTTCTTTTTTTATTACTTGTCGTCGGTTTTTGGCTTTTGCTCACGTCGGCTACCGTCGGCGGAGTAGACTGTCAAAAAGGGCGTGTTTCCTCGACCAACAGTAGCCGTAGAATAGATATAGCGGTATCCTTTGATTTCGGATTAAGCTCACAAAACAGGTCATGAGCAATAGCCATTTGACGCAATTCTTCCTCAGCCTTCATCTTTTTCGCCTCCTTTTTCTTGAATTTTATGTAGCTGTTGCTCAATAAGTTGTTGAACGTTTATGCCTTGCGTTTCTAAGTTTTTCAACATGATTAAGTAAGCAACAGACATGAGCTGAGTTTTGGATTCCTGGTCTAGGCTATTATATACGCCAAGGAGTTTTTCTTCGTCACTCCTTACGGCAGGTTTATCATTAACAGAATCAACAGTTGTTTTACAAGGCGCTTTGCCAAGAAGGAAATCAGTAGTAACACCAAATAACTCTGAGAGTTTAGCCAATGATTCGCTATCAATCTTAGTTTTGCCATTCTCCCAATATGAATAAGTATTTTGATTAACACCTACAACTGCGGCGACTTCTTTCTGAGTAAGTCCAGCAGACTTCCTAGCTTCTTTTAAACGCATTATCGCACCTCCCTAAAACATTCAGCGTCCCTTAATATCAATTATATTGATATTAAACGAAAAATCAAGCATTCAAATTTCTTTTGATAAAATTAGGCACATCAATGCCTAGCTCACGTGCCTGTTTAACGATTTTGCCAACCTTTTTTCCGAAAGATTAAAGCTGAAAAAAGGGAAACGGAACGAGGCAGTTGGGGAAATGTGAAGCCGATTACGAAGGTTAAGGCGTCGGCAAAAGTATATAATCGTAAAAAGCAGAACTCCCAAGGATATGGCTATAGCTTCGGGGGTTCTGCTTTTTTGGGCGGATGGCGCCGGCTCGAAGGAGTTGCGCTTGTACAATCTACGTATCCAATATAGAGAAATTTGACTTTGCACTAACAATGTAATATAATTGTAATGCAAGGAGGCGATGATATGGATACTAATATGACGTTTAGAATGGATTCCGATGTTAAGGCAAAAATGGCGGAGATTTGTGCTGGAATAGGGATGAGCCAATCTACTGCTTTTAATATTTTTGCGAATGCTTTTGTTCGTGCCAAGGGTATGCCGTTTCCTGTAACTTTAGAGAAGGGTGAGGAAAAAATCTCTCGTGCGCAGATGTTGTCTGATGCAGATAGCATATTAGATGATTTTGCTGCTGATTATAAGAGGATGGCAGAATGATTTGGGTTAGTGCAGATGATGTTATTGCACTTCATAGCAAAATCATAAAAAAAACCGGTGGTATTGATGGGGTAAGAGATAGGTCTGGTTTAGAAGCTGCTGTAGCAGCACCGCTTCAATCATTTGGTGGTGAAGATTTCTATCCGACAAATATTGAAAAAATAGCTCGTTTAGGTTATGGTTTGGCGGCTAATCATGCTTTTATTGATGGAAATAAGAGAATAGGAGCATTAATGACTCAACTATTATTGCAATGGAATGGCTATCGTCTCGTATTAAACAGAGGCGAATTGGCTGATATGTTTATTGCCATTGCTGATGGTTCTGCTGGTGAAATTGAATTGTTGGATTGGATTAACAAGCGTATTCATAGATAAGCAAGATAAGTAAAAATAGAAGGCTGACGCTTCGCATTTACGCAAGGCGTCAGCCTTTTGCTGTTCAATATGAGGGGAGCGGTTAAGCCTTAAGGCCGAGCTCGTAAGCCTCCTGCAGCTTGCTGCTGCCGCTGATTTCGCCTGCAGCATTAACTCCGCCGCAGAAAAGGCTGCCGGCTAATTTAGCCTTTTCGAAGCAGTCAATCCAGCCGGTTAAGCCTGCCAGTGCACGCTCAGGGGTATAGCTGCCGTTGTCCGCAGCAGTTGCCAGGAAGTATACCTCGCGGAATTTGTAATCCTTAGGAAACATGGAATTCATGCGGTCAATCAGCACCTTCATCTGACCGGCCATTTCGTAATAATAGATAGGTGTTGCCCAAACAACTACGTTGGCATTCAGCACAGCCTCGGTTATAGGCAGAGCATCGTCGTTAATAATGCAGTGCCCCTTGCTTTGACAGGCCAGGCAACCTATGCAGAAGGCAATGCTTTTGCCCTTGAGCGATATATATTCAACCTCATGGCCTGCGGCCTCGGCGCCTTTGACGAATTCCTTGGCTAAAGCCTCGGAATTGCTGTTTGCTCTTAAACTTGTGGAAATAACTACAACCTTTTTAGACATTTGTTATCCGTCCTTTCCTTTGACTAAATTCCTGTTGTCTCTAGTATAATACTTGGAGTACAGTCTAAGTCAAGGGGGAGGAGGTTAATTTGCGTTGAGGCTTTCTTCTTAAAGCCAGCTTTTACTGTTCCTACTAGCGTGGTATAATTAAGCTAAAGCTAATATAAGGAGCTGATATTATGGGCAAAAGAGCAATCTATTCCTGCATTACGCTGCAAAAAGAGTTGGAAAACACCATTAAGAAAATAGGCTTTGATGGCAAGGTCACATATCTTAATGTTGCGCTTCATAGCAATCCGCAGAAGATGCATGAAACATTGCAAAGGATTATAGACGAAAATACAGAAGCAGAGGAAATAGTTATCTGCGTTTCCGGTTGCGGCAAGGCTACGTGTGATTTGAAGGCCACAACCTGTCCTATTGCTGTGCCGCGCACTATGGACTGCATTGATGTTCTTCTGACCGGTTCCGGCATAAAGCGTCCTGACGGAGCGATTTTCATAACTAAGAGCTGGATGAACTTTATGAAAAACTCTACAATTGACTATGTCAAGCTTGTGCAGGAGCGTGGTCAGGCAGAAGCGGAAACTTTCCTGAAGCAGCTGTATAAGGGATTCACGGATTTTTATATCATTGATACAGGGACGTATGATTTGCAGGAGGTTGAAGCTTATATTATGCCTTTGGTGAAGCTTTTGGGAGGAACGCTTACGCGTCTGCCGGGGCCTTACAAGGTGCTGGAAAAACTTGTGTCTGGCAAATATGATGACAGCGTTATTGCGATACCTAAGGGTGGAACGCTGAGCATTCATGAGTTTGATGGACTGCGTCCTTGTACGATTAAGAAGTAGGGCATGAAGCACGGAAGTGAAATAAAGGCTTAACGTAAAGTCTATGCTTTAGCTTTTAATTATTTCATGGTAAAATGTATATAGATATAATTAAACGGAGGTTAAGCCATGCGTTATCCCATCAGCATTCAAACATTTGCAACAATTAGAAATGGTAATTACGTATATGTAGATAAAACGGATTTAGTATATCGCTTGGCACAGGAGCACGTTTGCTTTTTGTCGCGTCCGCGTCGTTTCGGCAAATCTCTGCTTATAAGCACACTTGATGCTTATTTCTCTGGCCGCAAGGAGCTGTTCCGGGGCCTGCATATGGAAGCCTTAGAGGATAAATGGGAAGCTTATCCTGTTTTCAGAATTGATTTTGCCAAGGGACGCTTTGATGTTGACGGAGAGCTGGAGAAGATTCTGGAGGAATATGTAAGCAGCTGGGAGGCTATATATGGCAAATGCGATATATATACAACGCTGAGCAGTCGTTTTCAATATGTTTTGGAGCAGGCAGCAGCGCAGACAGGTCATCAAGCTGTTATTTTGATAGATGAATACGATAAGCCGCTTCTGGACGTACTGGATGAAGACCTGGAAGATGAGAATCGCAGCATCTTGAAGGATTTTTACGGCACCTTTAAGGCTGCTGATGCCAGCCTGCGCTTTGTGCTTCTGACTGGTGTTACGAAGTTTAGTCAGATTACAGTTTTCTCGGGCTTTAATCAGCCGAATGATATCAGTATGGACAGCAGGTACGATGCTATTTGCGGTATTACTGAAGACGAACTGTACAGTGTTTTGGGTGAAGCAATCAGTGAAATGGCTAACAAGTTTGACTATACAGTTGACGAAATGAAGAGTTTGCTGAAAAAGCAGTATGATGGCTATCATTTCAGTGAAGCACTACTTGATATATATAATCCGTTTAGCATCATTAACGCTTTTGATAAATTGAAGTTAGACAATTATTGGTATAAGTCAGGAACGCCAACATATTTAGTGAAGCTTTTAGAAGGGCATCATGTGAATATGCAAAAGCTGACCAGCAGGCCGTATGAGTCGCAGTATTTTGTTGATTATAGGGCGGATGCGGAAAATCCTCTAGCGATGCTTTATCAGAGCGGGTACTTGACAATTAAAGGCTATGACAAGCATTATGGTGAGTATACTTTGGATTATCCTAATGTTGAGGTAAGAAAAGGCTTTGTAGCTTTGATGGCAGAGGCGAATAAGTGTTGCAGCTAAGTAAAGCAACATGTCATAATTGCAAAATAAAAGGATGAGCTTCAAACCGTGGCTGCTTCCGTTACTAACAGGAACCATGGCTTGCAGGCTCATCCTTTTTTGAATTGAATCCGTATCAAGGCAGGCGTCGGAAAAGACGTCGGTTCCGTGGGGCCTTCACTACATATACCTAATATTAGCTTTATTTGCTAAAGATGTCAATTGGTTTCACCTATAAGAGCATTATAAAAAATGAGACTAGCGGCTCCGGAAATGGTGGTGCTGATTACTAATCGGCGTAAAAATCGGACAAACTATTCTCTGCTAAGCACAGTATAGCATTATAGCTGCTATGAAGTCAATGATGTAGTAAGCTGTAAACTTTGATGTAGCGAAAGTAGTACAAAGCATAGTGTTTGTAGTATAATATTAGGAAAGTGAAAAAATACTTCTTTAGGGAGGTGTAAAAATGCTGAGTATTTACTTGGGTGATTGTGAAAACGAGATATACAATCCGCCATTATACTTTATAAATCAATATGAAGACTTTTGGTTGGAATCTGAATTGGCCAAAAAGATGATTAAGGATGTAGATAAATCAGAAGTAGTAGGCCCGCATTTGATTCAAAGTCCGGTGCTTGGACCAATATCGCCTCGCGAGTTGTCCGGTGGTGTCAAAACCTTGCTGCTATTAGCTTTTGACAACAGCGGAAAAATATTTAATGCAACAGCATGCGGTGATAACTGTGCTAAATGGATTCTGGAGATTGCCGAAAATAAGGATTTAACAATAAGCCTGCATCATAGTATGAATTTTGGCGATGGTGAATATGCCATTAAGATATTAAATAATGGTGTTGTCGTACATAATCAAGAGGAATGGCTTGATGTAGTGTATGATTTTTTGTGAGGTAGAGTATGAAGGGTAAGTATAGTGTTTTTGTACAAAATAACAGACTGCGCTATGAATTTACTATCTCCAGAAATATTACTATTATCCGTGGTGATAGCGCTACCGGTAAAACAACGCTTCTCGATTTATTAAATGCTTATGACAGAGATGGAGAGAGCAGCGGTGTTTTAGTAAAATGCGACGTTCCCTGTGTCGTTATCGGTGGACAGCGGTGGGAAGATAATCTGCAATTTATCCATAACAGCATAGTTTTTATAGATGAATGCAATAGATTTATTAAATCTGAGGATTTTGCTGTACGTGTTAAGGAGTCGGATAATTATTTCGTTATAGTTACTAGGGATGATTTACCGAATCTGCCTTACAGTGTCAAAGAAATCTATGGCATTCGAGAATCTGGTAAATATGCCGGACTGAAGCAGGTTTATAATGAGTTTTATTGCTTTGCAGGAAAAAATTAAGAATAAAATTGTTAATACTATGCCTTCTATAGAATTTTGAAGGACGTTTCAATTTAAAATTTTTCGTGCCAACAAAAAAGGCAGCTATTACACAAGCATGAAGCTTGCTGATAGCTGCCTTTTGTTATGCCCACTTGACAAACTGCTTTGATAAATATATCGTATAGACCTTCGCCTTACGTAATCTACGGTTTCCGATTTCTTCAGCCATACAGAAGACAGGTCTGAGCCTTCGGGAGCGACCCTGAGCTTCCTGCCCCTTTTGCCTGCCGCGGGAATGGTTACCCACAAATTTTACCCATCTTTCAGAAAAATGTTTTCTATCTCTGGTTTTCAAGACCAGTATAACTTTTGGTATTGAGCTACTTTTTCCTCAGAATTCTGTTATACACGGATTTCTCCGCTTCACTACCAACAGCTTGGTTCGGAGTTTCCGCTAAGTTCGCTGCAGCATCCCTGCTGCAGGTTTCACGGATTTTTCTAGCCTTTCGAGCTAGCGTCTAT
>OFMT01000321.1_pt1 | contig 44654 bp, 34 predicted proteins | sample 1541891 | NCBI WGS metagenome assembly OFMT01 (sample SAMN04209230, study PRJEB22552) | human gut metagenome | biome: gut; material: feces | host: Homo sapiens | place: USA: Oklahoma | reverse complement strand
CCGATTTCTCTCCGCCCGCCACTGCCGTTATGTTTCTTTTAGCAATTCATCCCACTGCTTCAGAAACGGGGGACTTCTTGTCTACTGGTGTTAAAGTTCTTCCAGTACCGCTCTCGCGCTGCGCACGGCTTTGACATCGGTGCGGTAGAGGGTGTATTCGCTTAAGGATGGAAGTCCCATGTTCACATTTTCTTTCCGATACTGCATCGGGCTCGCCAGTTCGATTTTTCCGGACATGTGGTAGGCGGTCACGCCGGTTTTCGGATACAGCTCGCGGATCGCATCCGCGCAGATACCGCCGCCCGCCTGAATACGGATGCGTCCCGCCGCCTGGCGCTGCAGTTCGGCGAGAAGCTCTGCTCCTTTTACCGCACTGTTCTGCTGACCGGAGGTGAGAATGGTGTTCATACCGAGCGATACCGCCTGCTCAAGCGCTTCTTTCGGATCGCGGCAGACATCGAACGCGCGGTGCAACGTCACAGACATGCCGTTTGCCGCCTCCATCAGCTGTTCCATCGCTGTCATATTCATTGTTCCATCCTCTTTCAGCACGCCGATCACAACTCCCTCTGCACCGAGTTCGCGATACATCGCAACTTCCTCGCGAATTTCTTCTAATTCATATGGGGTGTAGCAGAAATCCCCGAACCGCGGTCGGATCAGTGCATGAATCGGAATGTTTGTCTGTCTGCGGATCACCTCAAACAGCTTCGAACCCGGCGTTGTTCCGCCGATCACCAGATTCTGACACAGCTCCAGCCGGCTTGCCCCGCCTTTTGCCGCCGCAAGCGCCGACTCCGCCGAGTCCACACAGACTTCCAGGATATAATCGTTCATAAAATTCCCTCTGTTTTCGTAAGTTTTCTTTCTCTATCATACCCTATTTAGGGCGATTAGGAAAGAGCTTCTTTGGTTCACTTTCGTTCACTTCTGCTTCTGATGCAGATATTTTTCTCTCGTTGCCATGCCGCCGCGAATGTGGCGTTCAGACTTGTTCACATCCAGAATTTTCCTCGCCTCTGCCGCCAGACCCGGATTCACCTGTACCAGACGTGATGTCAGATCCTTATGCACGGTACTTTTGCTCACTCCGAATTTTTTCGCCGTCTGCCGTACTGTCGCTTTCGTCTCGATCATGTAAATCGCTGTTTCTACAGCACGCTCCTCGATATAGTCCCTCACAAAAAGCCTCCGAAGACGCTGTTTTTACAGTGTATTCGGAGGCTATGATGGGTATGTCTTCTATTTTATTATTTGTAATATACCCATACCGCTTTTGTCTGTTCCAGCACCTGATCGATATCCCAGGTTTTTTCGGAATTTTTTCTGCTGTTTGGGTCGTTGATTTTCAGTCTGCCATTCTGCAATCCGGTAAGAACGATAAAATGACCGTTGCTAGTAAACTCCCCGGGTCCCATCAGGGCAATGATGGGGTTTCCGGCCTGCAGGTTGTTTTCCACCCGTTCCCGTTCCACAGGAATTTCTTTGCTGGAAAGGCCGATCTGCCGGGCTCCTTCCAGCATCAGAGACCAGGCGGTTCCGCTGCCGTCTACGGCATAGCCGTTCTGTGAGGCAAAATCGGCGACCCAGCGCGGATTTTTTGTGATATCGCCGGTCATGAAAATGGCAACCATGGAAAGTGCTGTCGGTCCGCAGCCGCTTAATCCCATCACTTCACCGGCATATCGGTGATAGCCCCATCTCTGATCCCACTGCAAGAGAAGCGGAACCTCCGATGCGGATGACAGGTCGCTCAAGTCAATCTCCGGCTCCCCATCCTTTTTCAACGGATATTCTTCGACGAACGTCTCCGTCTCATTGTTTCTCTCGTAAAGCGACAACAGCTCCTCCGGGTACTGATCCATTGAAATACTGTTTGCTTTCGCATATCGCTGGATCGGATTCTGCCGGAAGTGCCGCACACCGCCCAAAATCAGGAGACAGCTAAGTAACAGCAGCAGCCCGCGGATTCGCCACACCTTTCTTTTTCGTCTCCGCACTCTTTCTCTTCTTCGCATCATCTTTTTTTGTTCTGCCGTCTCTTGCCATGTCAGTGTATTGCTTTCACGGATCATGAAAAATCCCCCTCCCGATCTTATTGTGTACTCCCAAAATCTTTCCATTCCTGATTTTGTGAGATGCTTGAGAGTACATTCTTCTCTTTCATCATAACAAATTTCCGATTTTTCTTTTTGTATATTTTCCGAAGAAAAACTGCAATTTTTCTGTCCGCTTCCTTAAGATTTTTTGTAGCTATGCAGAGCCATGCGAAATGGAAGATGGAAGAAAAATCGCAAGTAGGAAAATAATAGCAAATTCCGGAAATATCGTTGAGAAAAAATATCAAAAATGGTAGAATAAGGAAAACACAAACTTTAAGCGGAGGATAAAACAAATGAAAAAACTGAAAGTTAAAAAAGGCAGTACCTGTATGGCTTGTCTTGCCTGTGTGGGAGCATGTTCTGAGGCATTTTATAAGGTATTTGATCCGGACAAGGCATGTCTGCAGATCGTAGAGAAAAAGGCTGTCCGCCCGATCGCCTGTCCGCAGTGCGGTAAATGTGCCGAGGCCTGTCCGGAAGGCGCCATTACCCAGAACCCGAAGGGCGTTTACATGATCAACAAGAAAAAATGTACGGGATGCGGAGCCTGTGCAAAGGCCTGTCCATTTGGCCTGATCGTAAAAACCGAGGGCAATCCGGCTTCCAAATGTATTGCCTGCGGTATCTGCGCGAAAGCCTGTCCGATGGATGTACTGGAAGTTGTGGACGAATAATGATCCGAACTTTTAGATATCGCCAGGATCTCGTGTAAGCACAGATCCTGACTCATTGCTCACATAAACGTAAAAATGCACTGTGGAACGTCGTCGGACAATTTCACAGTGCATTTTTATCTTAAACGAAAAACAATTGATTCCCACTCGCTGCCTGGCAGAATGATCGATGCCCGTTTCCACAGACGGCATTCCGACAAAAAGGGACAAAATTTACAATTTTACTCCCGCGCCAGCAGAACCATCGATTTTGCCGGAAGCATCATGCTTTCTTTCATCTCTGCTCCATCCTCTGCGCAACGTTTTCCATCGCAGAGCAGTTTCCAGTTTCCTTCCGGAAGTTTCTGCAAAGCTTCTTTTTCCCATGGATTGTAGAAGACGCAGACTGCGCGGCCATCCGGGTATTCCAGTTCGTAACCTGCGATCTGGTTTTCACGGAAAAATGTCTTTTTACAGTCCGGCTCGCACGTTCCGTATGCCTGGAATTTTCGGCGCAGAGCGAGAAGACCACGGTAATAGTCCACCAGCTCTTCCTGCTCTAAGGCGCGTGTCCAGTCAATTTTGTTGAGCTGCCACGACGATTTGAAGCTGTTTCCTTCGCCATGCTTCGTGCGCGCAAATTCCTCTCCTGCCTGGAAAAACGGCATTCCCTTGCAGGTCATCACAATGCCCGCCGCCAGACGGTTCATCGAAAGCGTCCGCTCATCCATCTTGTCAAAATCCGGCTCCGCATCCTCCTTCCGCTTCGGATCGGACAGTTTTAATTTATCCCACAGCGTATAATTATCATGTGCCGACACGTACGGAATCAGCTGGCTCGCATTGCGCGGCTCATAGGCTCCTTTTCCGTCCAGCCAGCCGTCTGTCGCGGAAAGTATTCCTGCTGAAAGACGCTCTTTTCCATTGACATAGCCTCCCTCTGCGGCAATGAAAACACTTCCCTTGATGGAATCTCTCGTATCGTCACAGAACATGGAAATGCCATCCATCAGCTTTCCGATATTCTGTTTATCCGACGGGAAATATCCCTCCTGCATTGCGCTTGCCGCTGCTTTCCACGGTTCACCGTAAACCAGAATCTCCTCACCGCGCGGCATCCGGTTCAGAGCTGTGCGGATCGCATTCATGGTCTCCGTGTCATGCAGTGCCATCAGATCAAAGCGGAATCCGTCGATATGATATTCCTTCGCCCAGTAACAAACCGAGTGAACCATAAAGCGGCGGAACATCTCCCGCTCACTTGCCGTCTCGTTTCCACAGTCGGAGCCATTGGAAATCGTGCCATCCTCCCATTCACGGTAATAATAATAAGGGACTGTTTTCTGAAGCGGCGAATCGAGATTGTACGTATGATTGTATACCACATCCATAATCACGCCGATGCCGGCTTTATGCAGTGCCTGAACCATTTCCTTCATTTCCCGGATACGTACCTCTCCGTGGAAAGGATCGGTTGCATAGGATCCCTCCGGCACATTGTACTGCACCGGGTCGTAGCCCCAGTTGAACGCTTCCGCATCGTCTTCCGGCACACTTCCGAAATCGAAAACAGGAAGCAGATGCACATGAGAAATGCCAAGCGACTTCAGATAATCGAGCCCTGTCGCATGAATTCCGTCTCCACTCAGCGTTGTGCCTTCTTCCGTAAATGCCAGAAACTTTCCACGGTGCTTATCCGAAACACCGGAATTCGGATCGCTTGAAAAATCCTTCACATGAAGCTCATACACACAGCGGTCCTCCGGCCGGATTTCCGGTCTTTTATCCTGCTCCCAGCCCACCGGGTCCGTCTCTGCAAGATTTACTACCATACTCCGCTCCGAATCAATACCGGAAGCCACGCCGTACGGATCGACCGTATCAAAAACGCCATCTGAGTGCAGAATGTGATACGTATAATACGTTCCATACCAGGCTCCCTGCAATGCACAACTCCAGACACCCTTTTCGCCGCGCGTCATCGCAAGCGAAGCTATTTTTCGGTCTCCGTTCTCCCGGCTGCTTCCGCGGGAAAACAGCTCCAGTGAAACCTCCATCGCCGTCGGCGCCCAAAGCTTCCATTCTGTCACAAGCTGTTCATCCTTTTTCACCGAGACACCGAGGTCATCCCCTTCATACGTAAAGTTTTCCACAAATTCTTCCGATTCAAAAAAGCTTTTCCACTCCGCCGGCGTTCTTTTCACCACCGCATTCATCTTCTTTCCCTCCATTTCTTTGTAAACCCGCAGAATCTCTCCGACACTCCACGCCTGCGCATAGCAGCCCTTTGACATAACCGGCGCCGCACCATCATAAATCTCCGCCAGATGGAACAGACATCCTTCCTGCATCCAGCTCGCAAGACGGTCCAGTCCGCGGCGCACTTCCTGTTTTCCCTCCTTCTGGAAATAGTTCAGCACCGCACGGAAATACGCCCCAAGCGGAAATCCCCAGACTGTCCCCTGATGATATGCCCTGTCACGCTCCGGCTGGCTTCCGCCGATCCATGGATGAAATGCCGGATCCTCCATCTCCAATGACCGCAGTCCTGCTGTCGTATACAGCTTTTCTTTGACCGCCTGTAAGATCCGCTGCCCCTGCTTCTGACTCACCATCTGAAACGGAAGTGCCAGCACAAAGACCTGATTGCATCGGAACTGCTTCTCTTCATACGTGCCGTTCAGCACGTCCTTCAGATATCCTTCCTCTTCCATCCAGAACTTTTCGAGGAAACTCTTCTTCACCTGCTCCGCAAGCTTCCCATACGCCGATCCATCCTTTCCGACAAACGGCGCCAGCTCTTCCAGAATCCTCAGACCATTATACCAGTACGCATTAATCTCCACCGGCTTCCCGTGACGCGGTGTCGGCAGCTCCTTGTCAATCCGCACATCCATCCACGTCACCTGCTCCAGACCGCCCCCGGCCATAATCAGCCCGTCACTGTCCATTTTAATATGGAAATCCGTTCCCTTCTGATACCAGAACACAATATCCTCCATCACCGGAAACGCCTCGCGCACAAACTCCAGATCTCCTGTTTCAAGGTAATACTCATACACCACATCCAGAAACAAAAGGGCCGCATCCACCGTATTATACATCGGAAGCGCATCCCCCTCCGGAAACAGATTCGGCATCAGTCCTTCTTTTGTATATGCCATAAAAGTCCGAAGAATGCTCTTACACGCCTCATACTCCCCAAGTGCCAGCGTGCATCCCGGCAGCGAAATCATCGTATCCCGCCCCCAGTCCGCAAAATAGGGAAAACCAGCCATAATACTCTTCCCGCCTGTCGATGCCCGTTCCGTAATATACTGACTCGCACTCACCGCCAGCCGCTTTCCCACCGGATCAGAAATCCCGGACTTTTCCGCAATCGCCTCCTGCCGCTTCTCTTCCCCTTCTATCCACAGAGCAATCCTTTCCTCATCCCACTTATCCACATCATCCGCGAGACTATACACAACAAAAAAGACCTGCTCCCTGCCGTCTCCCGTCATCTCAAACCGAATCCGATGATTCACGACAGCACTTCCGATGCCATCTCTTCCATCCCGCGCATCCTGCTCAAAAAACAAATCCCTCCAGATCCTCTCCTTCTCCATCTGAAGCTCCCCATTTGTCCCATAAGAAAGAATCACACCATTGCTCGCAATGCACTTCCGATCCACCGCAAAATCCTGCCCCTCCTGCAGCTGCTCCCCCTTCGCAGCAAACCGCATCACCGGCCGAACCGAAAAACTCCCCTTCTTCCCACTTCTCACCCGATACCGGACAAGAACCGTATTCTCCCCCTGAACCATCCCAATCGTCTTCTCAATCTCAACCCCCTTCACCCGGTAAAACCATACCGGCAGACTCCCCATCTCAAACCCTTCCAGAAACCGAAACCCCTCCACATTCTGCGTCCAATTCACAAACTCCTGTGAAAACAGCTCCGTCTCCTCACCATCCACCTCCAACGTCTCCCAGACATTCGAAATCAGATGCTCCCGCACCGTAGGCGCCTTCAGCGCCCCCATCAACAGCGCCTGATCATTCCTCGCCGCATTCCCCATCACCGTCAGCGAACAATAACCTCCCAGTCCGTTCGTCAGCAAAAAACACTTCTTTTCCCCACTCCGAAAATCCATCCACTCCGAAGCATTCAGTCGAATCCTATCCATACCGCAAAACCTCCAAATTTCACACAATATCTTCCCGGAACTTTTCTGTTCTCATAAAATCAAACGCAAAAAACTCCGAAAATATTTTTTTTCATTCTATCTCCAAACGTTGCACCAGTCAACAAACTCACGCCGATTCGCCCTCCGGGCAGATCCAGACCACTCCTCCCGTCCTCCAACCCCAGGATCTGGCTCCGGCGTCGTGGCATCTGCAAATCGCTCTGCATCTTTTCAATCTGTTCGCTGTTTACCTGTTCAAAATAGTTGTTGGCACACTCCAGCAGTACCATACGGCAGAAATCCCGGACAAAGCTCATATCGAGAAGCATCTGTGTTTTCTCCTGCATTGCGCTGCGGCTTTGCCCGTTGACCATCAGATACAGCAAATGCTCCCGCAGAAACTCCATGCTTTCGTCCTTCCGTTTTTCCTCGCGCTCACTCTTTGCAAGCTTTTCGGTGATTTCACCAACCACCTTTTTAAATTCTTCCGGGTTGACCGGTTTTAAAATATAGGCGGAAACACCGTAAGAAATCGCCTTTTTCGCGTAGGAAAACTCGTCGTACCCGCTGAAAATCACGGTTTCCGTCCCCGGATACTCCTCATGAATCCGGGAAAGAAGCTCAATTCCGTCCATGAACGGCATATTGATGTCGGTCAGCAGTACGTCTATCTTCTCTTTTTCAAACACCTCCAGTGCTTCCTCCCCATTGGAGGCCTCCAGAATATTCTCCCGGATATTCATCCACGAAAGCAGCATCCGAATTCCCTTTCGCTCTATCATTTCGTCATCTACAATCAGATATGTGTACATGTAGTTATTCCTCTTTCTAAGCAGCATTACATATTATTTCTATAATACCATTTTTCGTTTAAAATTGTATAGCTTTTGCCGCTCAAAACCGTTCCCGGAAACACCGGAGCCGTAACCATTTCAAAAAAAATGAAATCCGGAACGGTCTCCGATTTTTCGATCCGTTCCGGATTTTGTTTTTCACTTCTGTTTTTGCTTTTTATTTTTGATTTTCACTTCTGCTTTCCGTTCTGAAATCCTGCTTTTCCTCAATGAATAAAGAACGCGTCCTCTTCCTCGTCTTCCACAACCGGTGTCATCGGATTATACTCGGTTTCTACCAGCTTCTTCACCAGCTCGTGATCGAAGTTGCGGCGGATTTCACAGGTTCTGTCGAAAATCATGGTTGCTTCATCCCCCGGGGTGCATGCCGGCCAGTTCGGGAGGGATGGGGTTTCCGGGCTTCCGTAGCGGGCAAAGTTGATCCAGGCGGTGGCCATACGCTCCTGCAGACGGTCTGTTTCGCCCGGGACATTGCATACGGCGATGCGGTCGATGTTATGGAATACGAACGGAATCTCGGCACAATGCCATGCGGCTTTTCCGCCATCGATCGGGAATTCATAGGTAAACTGATAGGAATAAGTCGGCGCTTCTGTAAACTCCGATTTCTGACGAATGAATTCGATCGTTGCCGGACGGAAGAACGTATCCACAGACCACAGGTCGGCAATTGTTTTGTCCGGATATGCTTTTTCAAAAAGAGAAATCAGCTCCGGCGTTGCATCGCCATATTTTCTCGTCAGGAACGCAATCTGTTCCTCACGGTTCATCTCATGTTTTCCCGGCACAACCGGTCCAAAATCAAGCTCACCGATGTTGGTTCCTGCCAGCACAGGAATCGTTTTAGCGTGATCCGTAAATCCGCACTTGATCGGATTTCCGTGGAACCAGCCATTCTCCATCGGTCCCTGTCCGATATAGCAGCCTTTCGCAGCAACCTCTGCCTCAACTTTATTGTACGCATTTGACAGCTCATAATACGGGATCGTCTCAAGCTTCTCCACCTCGGACTCGTCCAGATTCAGTTCTTTTAACAGAGCCTTCACAATCGCGGTGCCGTCTCCGTCCTCTTTCTGATAAACCTTTGCCTCATAAACACCGCTCTCGATGATACCCTTCTGGAACAGGCCGTCTGCTGCCGGCGTATTCATCAGCGTTGCTACCTTCATACCGCCGCCGGACTGACCGAAAATCGTAACATTCTCCGGGTCTCCGCCGAATGCCGCGATATTGTCATGTACCCACTGCAATGCAGCTACCATATCTGCGTTTCCTGCATTCGCAGAATTTTTGTATTTTTCGCCAAACGGCGAGAGATCGAGATAACCGAGGATATTCAGCCGATGGTTCACGGAAACAACAACGACATCACCGAACTCGCTTAAGTGATCCCCCTCATATGCCACATGCTCAATCGCAGAGCCGGCGCTGAAGCCGCCGCCGTGGAGCCATACCATGACCGGCTTTTTCGCACCCGGATCAAGACTCTGTGTCCAGACATTCAGGTTCTGGCAATGCTCGTCCTGCGGCCAGTAACGATGCGGTACCAGCACCTCCATGTTCGGCTCATCCTGCTTTAAAAGCGGACATACATAGCCGTATGCCAGCGCATTTTTGATTCCTTTCCATGGTTTCACCGGCTGTGGCATCTGGAAACGGTCCGCCTCAGCGTAATGGATTCCATGAAACGCGTATGTCGTATTCAGGCGGAAGCCGCGTACCTTTCCCGCCTTTGTCTCTACTACCGGATCTGTTTTACTGCATACAAAATAATCTCCCATATTTCGGTTACCTTCTTTCTATCCTGTTCTGTGACGCGCAGTTTCCAAAAAGCCACCGCAAAATCCCCCTGATCTTTCCGTTTTTGCACCGGTCTTTGAAGCATCTGTTGTTTTTGCATTTACGCATCTGCTCCCTATTATACCAGACAATTTTTTCAGAAACAATTCTTTTTACTTTTATTTTCGGCTGTTTATATCAACAAAGTCCGAAAATCACGTCAAAAATGGATATTTCCATCACAACTTCAAAGTGCTACAATAAAAAAGAAGGTAAAATCAACGTAAAAAAGGGGACTACTATGACGAAAACAGTACAAAAGAGCAAAGCCCGCGATATGACCCAGGGCTCTATCTGGAAACAGCTTCTTCTCTTCTCTCTTCCGCTGATGGCCGGAAATCTCTTCCAGCAGCTTTACAACACCGTTGACAGCATCGTTGTCGGCAACTTTGTCGGCAAGGAAGCACTCGCCGCCGTCGGCTCCGTCGGTCCGATCATCAATTCTCTGATCGGCTTTTTCATGGGACTTTCCACCGGTGCCGGTGTCATTATCTCTCAGTATTATGGCGCAAAGGCGGATGAAAAGGTCAGCCGCACCGTCAGCACGACACTGGTGATGACGTTTATTCTCTCCATTGTCTTTACCATTCTCGGCATTCTCATCACGCCGTACATGCTCCGCATGATGAGCACACCGGACGATGTCATCCGTGAGTCGGCAACGTATCTTAAAATTTACTTTGGCGGTGTTGCCGGTCTGATGTTCTACAACATGGGCTCCGGCGTTCTCCGCGCTGTCGGCGATTCCCGCCATCCGCTGTATTTCCTGATTTTTTCCGCTGTTGTCAATACCGTGCTCGATCTTTTGTTTGTCGTTTCCTTCGGCATGGGAATCGAGGGTGTGGCGCTTGCAACCGTTATTGCACAGTGCCTTTCGGCGGTTCTGACGCTGTATGTGCTGACCACAACAGACGGCCCATACCGCATCTGTTGGAAAAAGCTCTGCATGGACTGGTCTTTGCTGTACCGCATCGTCTGCGTCGGACTGCCGGCAGCGATCCAGCAGATGGTGACTTCCGTTTCCAACGTTTTCGTGCAGTCCTATATCAATGTATTCGGCTCGGATGTTATGGCGGGCTGGAGTGCCTGCATGAAAATCGACCAGTTTATGATGCTGCCGATGATGAGTGTTGGTCTTGCTTCGACCACCTTCACCGGACAGAACGTCGGTGCCAGCTACATTGACCGTGCAAAGAAGGGTGCTACAACCGCATTCCTGCTTGCTGAGCTTGTAACCATTGTGATGATGATTCCTCTGCTGATTTTCGCTCCGCAAATGGTCTATCTGTTTAACCAGGAGGCAGCTGTGATTCGTTACGGAACCCTGTTCCTGTATCTGCTCTCCCCGTTCTACATTCTCTGCTGCGTCAACCAGGTTTATTCCAACGTCCTGCGTGGCGCAGGAGACACCAGAACACCAATGATCGTAATGCTCGGAAGCTTCGTCGTGTTCCGCCAGATTTACCTGTTTGTGATGTCTCATATATTTGATTCCACCATTCCGATTGCACTTGGTTATCCGGCGGGATGGCTGGTATGCAGTGTTCTGATTTATGCCTGCTATCGGAAATTCCGGTGGAATAAAGGAATGCGGAAAAACTGAAGGATTCCTTTCCTGACATAAGCAAAAGGGGCTGTTGCACTAAGAAAATGAACGTAGTGCGACAGCCCCTTTTTTCGCATTATTTTTTCAGGAGTGCTGCTGAATGCTCTTCAGTTAAAATAACTCCGCAATCGCCGCGATCTTCTCACAGTTTTCCGGCAGCGGGTCGTTTATTTTCGGTGACTGGCGCGTTGCCACGTAACGGCTTGCAATTCCGGCAGAGGCTGCACCGTGGCAGTCAGCGATATCGTCATTTCCTGTCATCAGGCATTCTGCCGGATCGAGGTGATACTGCTTCAGCAGCATCTCATAAAACGCTGGATCCGGTTTTTTCACACCGGCATCCGATGAGAGCAGGATTCCATCAAAGTATTTCGTAAGGCCGAGCAGGGAAATTTCCGGCGCGGTGAAAAGCGCCTGTGCGTTGGACAGCAGAAAAACCTTCTTTCCTGCGTCTTTTAAACGCTGCAGCATTTCCGGCACGCCGGGGAACAGTTTCAGTTCTTCTATCGAAATCGCACGGAACATTTTCGCCAGATCTGCAATTTCTTCTTCCGTTACTGAAACAGCCTGATCCTCAAACAGCTGCCGGAACACATCCGCAATGTCGATTTCCGGTACATGGCTGCCGCGGCATTCCATTTTGAGCGCAGCTTCCTGCTCTTTGATTTTTGTCTCATACGCCATCCGGAGTTCTTTCGGCTCATAGGCGGCCCCTTTCATGCCGAAGAACAGGCTCATTTTTTTCCAGAGATACGCTTTCTTTTCATTCGTATGTATATCTACCAGAGTTCCATATAAATCAAAAATATAATTCTGATACATCCTTCATCATCCTTTCTTACGGAAAGTTTTCCACACGACACGTATTCTACCAGACTTTTCTCCACAATTCCATGTCTTTTTTCCAGACTTCCTATCTTTTTTCTCCACCCAGACTGTCTATCAAACCAGATCGTTGAAACCTGTTTTGTCTTGCTCTCTGTAAGAAAGAATCCTGCCCGGAAGGCTTTTTACGTTATCGGAAAATTCAACGAAGTTTCCGGTAACGTAAAAAAAATTCCCCCGTACAGATTTTGTCCGCAACAGGGGAATTCATTACATCTCACAGTTTCCTGCGAATTGTAATCTTTGATTTACTTTCTCACATCCAGCATTTCTTTCACCAGACGAATATACTCCGGTGTCGTTCCGCAGCAGCCGCCGACAATGCCTGCACCCGCGTCTACCAGAATGTTCATATATTTTGCAAACGTCGGCGCATCCATGCTGTAGATTGCCTCACCGGTCGGCGTGATTTTCGGCAGGCCGGCATTCGGTTTTACGATAACCGGTACTCTTGCCACTTTTTTCATGGAATTTACGACTGCCTCAAGCTGATCCGGTCCGACCGAGCAGTTCAGTCCTACGGCGGATGCTCCCATTTCCTGCAGTGTCTCAACTGCTTCCACAGCGTTTCCGCCGAACAGGGCAGAACCGTCTGCTTCCAGCGTCAGAGAACACATAATCGGCAGATCGCAGACAGAAAGTGCAGCATCCATAAAGACACACGTTTCGTCTACGCTCAGCATCGTCTCCGCTACCAGAAGATCAACGCCTGCATTTGCTACCGCTGTTACCTGCTCTGTGTAGGATTCCAGCAGCTCTTCATAAGAGAGATCGCCTTTTGGCTGCAGCATTTTTCCTGGTGTAGAAAAATCTCCCGCGATCAGCGCGCCTGTTCCGGCAAGCGCTTTTTTCGAGATGTCCACCAGGCGTGCATTCAGCTCCTCCACCTCGTTTTCTCTTCCATAATCCGCTAATTTCAATCTGTTTGCACCAAAGGTCGGCGCATAGACAATCTGGCTTCCCGCCTCCACGTAAGCCTTCTGTAAATTTGCCAGAATATCAGGGTGCTCCAGAACCCAAAGCTCTGTACTGACTCCTTTTGGCATTCCCGCTTTTGTCAGATTTGATCCGGTTGCGCCATCCAATAAAATGACACCTGCTCCGGCAAGCTGTTCAAATTCTTCTCTTGTCATTTTCTTTTCTCCATTCTGCCCGAGTTACCTGCAGCACATGTCCGCGTATACTGACAAATCCCGGCTGTTTTTTCTGAACCTGCCGCGCTTTTCGCGTCAAATTCATGTTCAGTATAGCATTGTATTGTTTTCCCGACAAGTAGAAAAGAGGTATCCGTTTTGGATACCCCTTCTCCTGTTTCCGTTCACGGATGTTCAGCAAACCCTGACATCCTTAATCATGATGCGCGTCTGAATGATGTGTCTCCGAATGATGCGTCTCCGAATGATGTGTCCTGCCCGAGCTGTTCCCCCCACCGGACGGGATATTCTTCGGTGACCCCGGAGACAAATTTGTTCCCTGATTCACACGGGTTGCTTTCTGTCCATTTTCCACCTGCGAGGATGCCGATACCGTTGAAACACCCGAATCGGAACTGTTTTCCGTTGCAGCATTTTTTCCACATGCAGCGAAAGCCAGTACTGCTGTACCGACAAGTACGGAAATTACTGCCTTCTTCATTTCTCCACCTTCTTTCCTGGTACATCGTTTTCGCCTGAACATTAGAGAATATCTGAAAAATTATTTCCGCAATCTGTGAGACACACTCTGGTTGTAATTTCATTATAAATGGACTTCTTACTATTGTCAATTTACTCTACAAATTCCCTATTATTTTCTTTTTTTGTAACGATTCAGAGCCATGCGAAATGGAAGAAAAATCGCGAATCATGTTTACATGAATGAGCTATTTTTCTGGAATTTCATATGGCGAGAAGCAACATCGAGATGCAGCGTAAGCGGAATCGAGATGGGGCTCTGAATCGTTACCTTTTTTGTTCCAAAATATTTTCAGACACAAACAGCAGCCGGACCCCTCTCCGGATCCGGCTGCCGTTTGTCCTGTATCGTATGCTTTTATTCTGCAGTGCTTGAAGACGTCGAAGCAGTGCCTGTGCTGCTTGTCGATGTCGTTTCGGTACTGCCTGATGTCGTGCTGTCAGACGTTGTACTATCCGTTGCTGTACTGTCCGTTGTTGTGCTGTCGGTTGTGGTTCCATCTGTGGAATCTGTAGAAGCGCTGTCAACTGTCATCATATACAGATCTGCGTCCGTTACTTCAAGCTTTTTCCAGTTGGATGCGACCTTGATATCGCTCTCCTTTACCCATCCATCCAGTGTATCGTTGTACTTATCCGATTTGCGGTTGGAAATGATAGTCTGTCTTCTGGACTCGGTTTTATCCTCGTCGAATGCTTTATCTACACGGATCACATAATATGCATCGTCACCTTCGATGATACCGTCATAATACTCGCCATCCTTCAGCTTTGCTGCTTCTTCCGCTACCTTATCTCCAAGAGAACAGGTATCGTCATCGTCTTTCTCTGATCCGGTTCCAAAGGATGTCTCGGAAGAGGTCAGATAAGAAACCTCAGAGGAGGAATCGCTGTCGGAACTGCTCGATGTGCTCGCGCTTGAAGCGTCGGATGCGCTTGTGTCGGAAGCATCGGAAGAAGAACTGCTCTCATCGGAGCCATCTGCAGAATCGGTGGAATCTGCGGTATTCTCCGCATTTAACTGATCGTTCAGCTCCTTGCGCAGATCAGTAAACGATGCGGTTGCCGGATCCTCAGACTCTTTTAAGAGATCCAGGAATCTCTGTGCGATTTCTTTCTTTGCCGCTTTTTCCTCGTCCGTCAAATCAATCGTTTTTCCATCGTCATCCTTCTCGGTTCCTGCTGTGGATACCGTGATGTAGCTGATGGAGGTCTGTTTTGCCTCTTCATCGGATACCTCGGTATCTACATCTGCGATGATCGGATCATAAATTTTTGTCTGAATAACATACAGCTCCAGTGCATCCTGGATGTCCTCAACGGTTGCGTGCAGCTTTTTCATCACATCGTCACCGTTCTTATCTGCGAATGCCTGTGCAGCCTCCTTCGCCTGCTGTTTTTCCTCGTCTGTCAGGGAAATTCCGTATTCCTCTGCGTGCTGCCGCATCAGAAGCTCTTTTTCGATCGTATCAAGAGACTGCTCCTTGAACGTTTCCCCGGTAGTCTTTCCATCGTCGCCTTCCTTGTCGTACATCTCAGACGGCATCTGCATTCCGTACATCGAGTACATCTTGGAATAATAATTGTACATGGTTGCCTGCTGATATCTCAGCATGAAATTTGCCTGTCCGAGTGTAATCGACTCGTCATTTACAGTAATTGCCGTTTTTGTTCCGTCCACATTGTCGGAACCGCAGCCGGTCAGTCCCATCGCTGCCATCGAAGCACTCAGCATAACGCAGACTGCTTTTGCTTTTAAATTTTTCATTACTTCCTCCTCATGCAGGGCGAAATGTATGCTCAAAAAGAATTTACCTTTTCAAAACTGTCCGGGCCTTTCAAATGCCCGACTTTTTTACACATTCGAATTTCCGGTCCTGCATCGATTTTTATAAACGCTTTTTCTATTATACCCTTTTTGCTGATACAGGGCAACTTTTTTCTTCCCTGTTCACGCCTTTTTCACACGATTTTGGGGGTATGCGAGTGTTTCACTCCTGCGTGATCTGCAGCAGATCTTCCACCAGTGCATGGCTCTTCTCCAGCAGATCAATCTTTTCCTTTGAATTCCTCCGCCGCGGCGTGTAGACAAACGCCAGCGACTCCATCTGAAACTTCAGCTCCTCACGGTATTTCTGCAGCAGCTCCGGAATCCGCGCCACATCGATTTTGGCATGCTGCTGTAAGGTGACGCGTACCGAATCGCCCATCTGTTTCAGCTCCGTCACATACGCACAGTGCGCCAGTGCTTTCAGTTCTGCGACAGCCAGAAGATTCTGTACATTTTTCGGCGGTTCCCCGAAGCGGTCGGTCAGCTCCTCCGTCATGTCCTCATACTCTTCCTTATTTTCAATCGCCGCAATTCGCTTATAGGTGTCAAGCTTCAGAGACTCGTTGCTGATGTAGCTGTCCGGAATATAGGCACTGACATTCAGATCAATCGTTGTCTCGAACGCTTCTGCCGGTGCGATGCCCTTCGCCTCTTTAACCGCCTCTGCGAGCATTTTACAATAGAGATCGTATCCAACCGATTCCATATGCCCAGACTGCTCCGCGCCCAGCAGATTTCCGGCACCGCGGATCTCAAGGTCACGCATCGCAATTTTAAAGCCGCTTCCCATCTCCGTAAATTCACGAATCGCATGAAGACGTTTCTCCGCTACTTCTTTTAGCATCTTGTTTCTGCGGTACATCAGAAATGCGTAGGAAGTCCGGTTCGACCGTCCAACGCGGCCGCGGAGCTGATAGAGCTGTGACAGTCCCATCTGGTCGGAATCGTGGATAATCATCGTGTTGACATTCGAAATATCGAGTCCTGTCTCAATGATCGTTGTTGACACGAGCACATCGATCTCTCCGTTGATAAATCCGTACATGATCTTTTCCAGCTCACGCTCTTTCATCTGTCCGTGCGCAAAGCCTACATTTGCATCCGGCACGAGCTTTTGAATCGTGTTCGCCATATCCGCAATCGACTGGACACGGTTATAGACATAGTAAACCTGCCCACCCCGCGCCAGCTCACGGTTAATCGCCTCGCGGACCATTTCTTCATTGTATTCACAGACAAAGGTCTGGATCGGCTGGCGATCCTGCGGTGCTTCCTCGAGCACGCTCATATCCCGGATGCCAATCAGGCTCATATGCATGGTACGCGGAATCGGTGTCGCCGTCAGTGTCAGAACATCCACATTTTTTTGCAGCTGTTTGATTTTTTCTTTATGCGTCACGCCGAACCGCTGCTCCTCATCGACAATCAGAAGGCCAAGATCTTTGAACTTCACATCCTTTGAAAGAACGCGGTGTGTTCCAATGACAATATCCACGAGTCCTTTTTTCAGATCCTCCAGCGTTTTTTTCTGCTCGGCCGGCGTGCGGAAACGGCACAGAAGATCAACGCGCACCGGGAAATCCTTCATGCGCTCAACGAACGTATTGTAATGCTGCTGTGCCAGAATGGTGGTCGGAACGAGGTAGACGACCTGTTTGCTCTCCTGTACTGCCTTGAACGCTGCACGGATCGCAACCTCGGTTTTGCCGTATCCGACATCGCCGCAGATCAGGCGGTCCATAATCTTTTTGCTCTCCATATCCGCCTTTGTCGCCTCGATCGCCGCAAGCTGATCGTCCGTCTCCTCAAACGGAAACAGTTCCTCAAATTCTTTCTGCCAGATCGTATCCTTTCCGAACTGATAGCCGGATGACGCCTGCCGCTCGGCATACAGCTTCACGAGATCCTGTGCGATATTTTTTACCGCATGGCGAACCCGTGTTTTCGTCTTATTCCATTCCTGACCGCCGATTTTATTCAGCTTCGGCACCTTTGCAGCTTCGCCGGACGCATACTTCTGCAGCGTATCGAGCTGGGTGGCCAGCACATAGAGGTTCGATCCGCCCGCATACTCGATTTTCATGTAATCACGCGTTACGCAGTCCATCTCAATTTTTTCGATACCGCGGTAAATACCAAGACCGTGGCTCTCATGCACGACATAGTCACCGATCGATAGATCCGCAAAATTCTGGATTTTCTGACCGGAATACTCCGATTTCTTCCGGTTTTTCTTCTTCTCTTTTCCAAAAATATCCGTCTCTGTGATCAGCACAAATTTCTGCATCGGATATTCAAAGCCTCTGCGGGCCGCGCCGTGGATCAGCATGACCTCGCCCGGTTTCAGAACACGCTCCTCATTCTCGCTGTAGAAGGCCGGAATCTCCTCATTCTGCAGGTCCTCCGCCAGATGCTGCGCCCTCGTCCGCGACGGACTCGCCAGTACAATACGGTAACCCGCTTTTTTCCAGGATTTCAGATCTTTTACCAGAAGCGGGAACTGATTGTTATACGAATTGACCGATTTCACCGTCACACTGAATTCGTCACGGATATTCCACTCGCCCTTCTGCGGCTCCATCAGCGATACGGCAACACAGCCGCGGCGGTTCAGTTTTGCCACAAGCTCCGCCGTACTGCACATCAGCTTCGCCTGTCCCGGCAGGAGGTATCCCTTTTCGAGACGGTGGCTCACGCTCTCCTGAAATTCTGCTTCCAGCGCATCGGCACACTCGATGATGCGGTTCGGCTCATCGAGGAAAATGCGGCTGTTCTCCGGCAGATACTCAAGAAACGAGACGGTCTCCGGATAAAAATAGTGAAGATACTGTTCGGCTCCCTGCAGAATTTCGCCTTCTCCGATCTGGTCGCAGATTTCTTCTGCTGCATGGCGGATCCTTGCCGCTTCCTCTGTCATCATTTTGTCGCGGAATTTTGTGCTTTGCGCTTTCGCCTCTTTTTTAATCGCTTTCACACCGCGCGCAATCGTATTCTCTGTTAAAATCAGCTCCGATGCCGGATAGATTGTGATTTCCTCGAGGTTTTCAATCGACCGCTGACTCTCCGCATCGAAGCTTCGGATGGAATCTATCTCATCGCCCCAGAGCTCAATCCGGATCGGGTTCTGTTCCGTCAGCGGATAAATATCGAGAATGCCGCCGCGGACGGAAAACTCGCCGGTCGACTCCACCTGAAAGGTACTCTCATAGCCGAGCCGCACCAGCTCTTTTCTTATTTTATCCAGATCGAGTTCGCTGTCATTGCGCAGATGGATGCAATGTTTTTCGAACACGCCAAGAGGCAGAAGAAAGTCCATACATCCTCCTACACTGGTGATGATGGTAACTTCCTTCCGCTCAAGAAGTGCCTGGATGACCTGAAGCCGCTGCCGGATCAGCAGATTTCCGTGAATGTCCGCCTGATAGAAAATCAGGTCCTTCACCGGATAATACAGCGTCTCCGCATCGTACATCCGGTAATCCTCATATAATTCTTTTGCTTTTAATTCATTTTCCGCGATCAGAAGCCGCACCGGGGCATCCTCGGAGAGACCTGCGATCATGTGGGCTTTCTGGCTTTCCAGACAGCCCGAGATCACCGTCACACCTGCGGTTCCTTTTTTCAGATCACGGAACAGCTCGTCAAAACGGGCAATTTCTTTGATCGGTTCTAATAACGCTTTCATTTTCCTTACTCTGCCGGGTTTGCAGATTTGCGGTTATACTCATTCATAGCTGCGTCCACATCCCCGTTCAGCATCTGCTCGATTGCTTTTGCCGCATGCTCGATCGCCAGATTTACAAGGGGACGTTCGTCTTTCGTAAACGGACTTAACACGTAGTCCGCCAGATCCCAGTTTTTCGGTTTCTCACCGACGCCGACCTTCACACGCATAAATCGGTCGGTGCCAAGATTGGCAATGATGTTTTTGATGCCATTGTGGCCGCCCGCGCTTCCTTTTTTGCGGATACGGATCTGTCCCGGCGCCAGGCTGATATCATCGTAAACCACGATCAGCTCGCTCTCCGGATCCACTTTGTAATAGTTCACCAGCTCCCGAACGGACTCGCCGCTCAGGTTCATATATGTCATCGGCTTTGCGACAATGACTTTCTGGCCTGCGATCATGCCCTTTCCGAACAGTGCCTTGTGGCCTGCACCGGAAGACGGGATCTGATATTCGTCGATCAGGTAATCGATGGTGTCGAATCCGACGTTGTGCTTCGTGCCCTCATACTGGCGCGTCGGATTTCCCAAACCTACTATAATAAACATACTTCCTCCTGCAATGCAGACAACAGAGAGCAGAAAAAACTTTCCCTGCCCTCTGTTGTCTGATGTATGATTGTTCTTTTTCTTTAGTTAAAATATACCAGTTCGCTCTCCGGTTTCTTGGCCGGTTTGATTTCTTTTGCATACAGAACCGGGCCTTCGCCATCGTAAACCTTCATATAGCCCCATTTTACCGTTGCAGTCACGTCAACCCAGGAACCCATTACGAGAGATTTGGCGCTTGCGCATTTGCAGACGTAACCGATAAAGGAAGTATCGTCTGCACAGCAGGTCATTGCCATACGGCCCGGGACAAAGAAATCAGCTCCGACGTCTTTGCTCTTTAATACCATGCCTCGGAAATGAACGGTTTTGCCCTCGTAGCGCTCCGGGTTGTCGCCCATGTCGACATACCAGATTCCGTAATCGGCATCGTCGATTTCGATCACATCGGCATCGGTATCGAACGGCATCTGATCCTCAAAAATGTTGTCAATTTCGCCTTCTTCATTCTCAAACAGAACGTCGCATGCCTGATTGACTACTTTGATGCTGCGGCGGAATGCCGGAAGCGGATCTTCCGGACGACAGCGGTTGAACATAACCATATCCGCATTTTTTGCCATCTCCATGAAAACAGATTTCATATTCTGCATATAAATCTGGAAGCAGCTTGCATCGACCGTCACAATCTCCTGTACAATGCCCCAGCCGCGCGGCAGCTCCATTTCTTCCAGTTTTTTTACACTCCAGAGCGGATTGTATTCCAGAATAATACGCTCCGGGCGATATCTACGGTTCAGTTTTTTCAGGTAATCTAAGGTAAACTGCTCCGGTCCTTCTACGATTTCCAGTACTGTATTGTGTTTGAGCAGTTCTTTTTCGTCATACTCTACTTCACCTTCTTCGGTTGTGATCAGAAGGGTCGGTCCGTCGATCTGGAAATAGTCCTGTGCTACGGTAAAATTGATAAAAGAGGTTTTTCCACTCTCCAGAAATCCTGTTATGAGATAAATCGGAATTTCTACTTCGTCTTCTTCGTACATTTTGTACCTCCGTTGTCTTTGACGTACTCCCGGAATCTTTCTGCACTTGCTTTTGCGGCTGAGATTCCGGGCGTATCTTTTGCTTTGTCTCTAAATCAAGAAAAAAGCTGCCACATCGGATTTTGTTTCTGATGCGGCAGCTTCACTACAGTTCACAGGTACCCTGCGGACCGTAATTTTCGCAGCTACTTTGTATTTTTACAGTCCGAACAGCTCTGCCAGCTTATCTTCTGCTAATTTGGAACCGATGACACAGATTCTTCCGGTGAATTCCGGTGCTCCGTCACGTACTTCGTACTCTTCCGGAACCATATCGAAATAGATCCACTGTCCATCGGCGCCTGCTACCATACCTTTGGCACGAAGAACCATACCATAAGCGGTATCCTCGGAAAGTTTCTTTAAGATGCCTTCGATCTGCTCTTTGGTGAAGGTCTTCACAGTCTCCTGACCCCAGCTTGTGAAAACTTCGTCTGCGTGATGATGGTGATGATGCTCATGACCACAGCCGCACTCGTCATCGTGGTGATGATGCTCATGGTCGTGATCATGGCCGCAGCAGCACTCGTCATCATGGTCGTGGTGATGATGCTCATGCTCCTCGTCGTGATCGTGACCGCAGCAGCACTCGCCGTCATGGTCGTGATGATGATGTTCATGTTCGTCCTCATCATGATCGTGATGATGGTGCTCATGCTCCTCATCGTGGTCATGGCCGCAGCAGCACTCGTCGTGGTCATGATGATGGTGATGATGCTCTTCCTCTTCTACCTGCGCAAGGTTGATGATCGCACCTTCCATCGTATCGAGTACTTTCTTGCCGCCCAGTACTTCAACCGGTGTGGTAATAATGTGTGCTTCCGGATTCAGTTCGCGGAGCATTTTTACAGCTGCCTCTACTTTTTCCGTATCGGCTTTATCGGTACGGCTCAGGATGATGGTTCCTGCGCTCTTTACCTGATTCTCGAAAAATTCGCCGAAGTTTCTGAGATACATTTTGCATTTCATAACGTCGACTACGGTTGTTGCGGAATTCAGGGCTACGCCTGCTTCTTTTTCTACACCGTCTACAGCCTTGATGACGTCGGAGAGTTTACCTACGCCGGACGGCTCGATGATGATGCGGTCCGGGTGATATTTGGTGATAACGTCTTTTAATGCTGCGCCGAAGTCTCCCACAAGAGAGCAGCAGATGCAGCCGGAGTTCATTTCACGGATTTCGATACCGGCATCTTTTAAGAAGCCTCCGTCGATTCCGATTTCACCGAATTCGTTCTCGATCAGGACAACCTGCTGTCCTTTCAGCGCGTCTCCGAGGAGTTTTTTGATCAGGGTTGTTTTTCCTGCGCCCAGGAAACCTGAAATAATGTCTATTCTTGTCATTGATTTAACCTCTTTATCTTGTTGATTCCGTTTACAGTTAGCTGCAAAAGGGCCGAAGTTTATCCTCCGCCCCACACTCACGCTTATTATAGCAACCATAGAACAAAAAATCAAGAGAATTTCCCTTGCTTTTTCTGCATTTCACCATTATAATATATTACATGTCTTTTCTACTTTAACGCGTTGAATGGACAAATCATTTTACCTATGAATGGGGGATTTTTTTATGAGTGGAACGAAAGAAAAAAAACTCAATCTGCCACAGTCACTGCTTTTGCTGCTGCTGATCATCGTATCCGTCGCAGTCTGTATCCGCCTGAAAACCGGCGGTCCTATGATCGGCCTGTTTGCAAGCTGGATTTTTATCTATCTGTTTTGTAAGATTTTCGGTATTTCTTACGCCAACATTGTTGCCGGCGCATACGATGCCATCCGTATGGTCGTCCCGACGCTCTGCCTTCTGATGGCCATCGGTGTCATGATCGGCACCTGGCTGCAGAGTGGCACCATTGCCACCATCATTTCCTGGGGCTTAAAAATGATTAACCCGTCCTGGCTGCTGCCTCTGACGTTGCTGTTCTGCTCCATTTTGAGTATTGTAACCGGTACTTCCTATGGTTCCGTCGGAAGCGCAGGTGTTGCCATGATGGCGATCGGAAACGCCATGGGTATCCATCCTGGCATGGTAGCCGGTGCTGTCATCTGCGGTGCCATGTTCGGTGACAAATTAAGTCCTCTTTCCGATACCACAAACCTTGCTCCGGCCGTTGCAGATGCCAAACTTGGTGATCATATCCGCTCGATGCTCTGGACCACCCTTCCAACATATGTGATAACCTTAATTCTTTTTACTATTCTCGGTTTCCAGCAGACCAGCGGAAGCTATACCGAGGGAAGCATTACCGTTTACATCGATGCTTTAAACGGTGAATTCCAGCTCGGATGGATTACCATGATCCCTGCCATCCTGATTATTGTATTGCTCCTCTGCAAAGTAAATGCGATCTCTGCACTTGGTCTTTCCAGCTTCGCTGCCGGATTTGTTTCCTATTTTGTGCAGCACGATACTCTGCAGGGCATCATCCGCACAGCTTACAACGGTTACACAACCGCAATCGAAGAACCGGTATTACAATCCATCTTAAACCGCGGCGGCATGGGAAGCATGCTCCAGTACGTAGCCATTATCTGCTTTGCTGTCGGCATGGGCGGCATGCTGGAAAAACTCGGTGTACTGGATCACATTCTTCAGGCGATTGTAAAGAGAATCAACAGCGATGGAAGTATGATCCTGGCAACGATGATTGTCGGTTACGTGACCAGCCTCATCAGCTGCTCCCAGCCGATGGCACACGTTCTGACCGGCCGTCTGATGGCACCTGTCTTTCAAGAGCGCAAGGTTGCACCGGAAATTCTTTCCCGCTGCCTCGAAGACTCCGGAACTATGGCTGGTCCTATGATTCCATGGCATGGCTACGGCGTATACATGGCCGGCACACTTGGTGTTGCATGGTCGGCATTTTTCCCGTACTTATTCCTGCTTTACCTGACCCCGGTTTTCAGTATTTTCTATGGATTTACCGGAATTTCCATTAAGCATCTTCCGGAAACCAAAAACAATGAATCAAAAGAAGAGAAATAAGGCAAAAGCAGAAATCGTAACAGGAAATCATAAACATAAATAGAAACAAAAAAAGAAAAGGAAAAGAGAAAGAATGCAGACAAAACTTGTTCTTCTCGGAACCGGCACACCAAATGCGTGTCCGAATGCCAACGGACCTTCCTCCGCTGTCGTGGTCGGTGACCGTGCTTATCTGGTAGATTTTGGCCCTGGCGTTGTCCGCCAGGCCTCAGCCGCCTATTTTAACGGCGTGGATGCCCTGCGTCCGGATCTTCTGACCGTTGCCTTCTGTACGCACCTTCACACAGACCATACCGCAGGATACCCGGATCTGATTTTTACTCCGTGGGTGCTGGAGCGCCCGGTTCCATTGAAAGTTTTCGGGCCAAAGGGCTTACAGCACATGACCGATCATATCTTACAGGCCTATGAAACCGACATTGATTTCCGAATTCACGGTTTCGAAAAAGCAAACGAATCCGGCTACCGCGTTGAGGTAACAGAAATTGAATCCGGCATTGTCTACCGGGATGACCTGGTTACGGTGGAGGCTTTTCCGGTCAGCCACGGAACACTGGAATGCTACGGCTATAAATTCACCACACCGGACCGCACAATCGTCATCACCGGCGATACCGCTCCGCTGGATCTCGTGGCAGAAAAATCGAAAGGCTGTGATATCCTGCTGCACGAAGTGGAATACGCCGCCGGAATCTCCTGCCGCGAACCAAAATGGCAGAAATACCACCGGGAAGTGCATACGTTAAGCACGGATCTTGCCGGTGTTGCAAAAAAGGCAAATCCGAAACTGCTCGTTACGTATCACCGGATTTACCATATGAATGTACAGGATAACCACAAAAACCTTGCCGCCGAGATGGCATGGCGCGATACTGCGATACTGGATGAAATCCGGGATGCAGGGTATGACGGATATGTCGTGAACGGAAAAGACCTGGATGTATTTTAACCGAATCAAGCAAGTCCCAACCCACTGCTTCTATTGCGTGAAGCAATAAGCAGCTATTCGGTTATGAGCAAGTAGCGAAGCGGATTGCGAATATCCGCTTTGACTGAAATACGGAATAACGAACCGGCCTGTTTTTATTGTTTTTATTGTTTTTACTGTCTTTCCTGTTAACATTGTCATCAAAGATTACTTTGACATTATTCTTAACTGAACGTATAATCATAGTATTACAATTCTGGCAGAACAGCAGGATTTTCTGCTGTTTACTGTTATAGGAACCTGATATGCAGACAACTTACATTTTCTGCCTTTCATCTCGGTTCCGGAAAGGATCCTTTATGGCAACGACTACTGTAAAACCTGTAAAAAACGCTGGTAAAATTTCCGGCAGCACCCTAAAGATCATTGCTATGGTCTGCATGCTGATTGACCATACGGCAGCTGTACTTTTCGACCGAATCCTGATTTCCCGCGGTCTTCTGAATGCGGTGAACGCTTCGGACGGAGGCGCATCATTTCTCTCTACCGGAAACACAGCTGTGATTTATTATGCGGATATGATTATGCGCGCAATCGGAAGGATCAGTTTTCCGATTTTCTGTTTTCTGTTGATTGAAGGGTTCATGCATACGCATGATGTGAAAAAGTATGCGCTGAATCTTGGGATTTTTGCACTGGTTTCGGAGATTCCGTTCGATCTGGCATTTGCGGGAAAACCGTTTTATCTGGATTATCAGAATGTCTTTTTCACTTTATTTATCGGCCTTGTGATGATGATTTTTCTGCAGAAAATCGATTCAAAAGCGCAAAAAGATGCCGGTGCATGGCAGAGGGCGAACTGGAAGGTTTCGGTTGGCAAGCTGCTGGTGATTGTGGCAGCCTGTGCAGTGGCCACGCTGTTGAAGACAGATTACAGTGCAATGGGAATTCTGACGATTGTGCTGATGTATAATATGAGAAAGAATAAAATGTACTGTATCGGAATCGGGTGTGCGGTGCTTACGCTGTTGAGTCTGAATGAAATCACCTGTTTTCTGGCTATGATTCCGGTGCATTTTTATAACGGAAAACGGGGATTGAATCTGAAGTATCCGTTTTATGCGTTTTATCCGGTGCATCTGCTGGTGCTGTTTGCGATTGCGGCGGTACTGGGGATAGCGGGGGTTGCGGTTGTTTAAAAAACGGACACCCGGAAGTGCACCTGCGCCGCCTGAGACTGTGCCCTGGGGCACAGTCCCAGACGACACAGACGCACTTCCGGGCTGACATTGAGGCGGGCGGTGGGGAGGTCTGGATTTGCTGCGCAAATCGGCGTGAGATTCTACTTAATATACTTCTTAACTTCCAACGGATACCCCAAAAGCTCTTCGCTGCGAATCACTTCAAAATTCTCCGGTTGAAAATCTTTGCGTAACGTCACAGTGTTCAGGCAATGATATCCCAATCTATGATAGAGTTTCATCGCTCCAAAATTTCGCGCAGCTACCTCAAGATAGACAGATTCAGAATACTTTTTTATCTCGGCTTCGACCAGCGCAATCGCATGACTTCCGTATCCGTTTCCCTGGTATTCCGGAAATACGAAAAGATCTTCGATCCAGTCAACTTCCGCCCCGCGGCTTCCGAGATGCACAAATCCAATGGGGATCTCTTCTTTTAAGATAAAATAAAACACATGCCCTTTGTCTGTCCAGGCAGCAAGATTCTCCGCGGCCTCTTCGTCGGTTATAACATAATCACCATGAGCCAGCCAAAAGCCTCGAATCAGCTCTTTTGCAAGTTGTGCTTCGTTTTCATATTTCTGTAAAGCTATAATTTCATTCATTTTTTCATCTCCCTTGTTTTTTTAACCGAATCAAGTAAGTCCCAACCCCCTGCTTATTGCTTCGCGCAATGGAAGCAGGTGACTTGCTTGATTCGGTTAAACTATGATATACTCAAATCATCATGATACCAGGCCCAAAAAGCTAATGCAAGCTCGATTACAAGAGGATTTTTGAACTCTTGACCTGTCAAAAACATGACGAGGAGTGCAATGATATGAAAAAAGCGACAAATTTGATATCCTTTCTGATTTTAATGATGGTACTGGTCGGCTGTAGCAAAGAAACGGTCCATATCGACTTTCCTTTTGAAGTTGGAGATGTTGAAAATATCGAAATGTACCACTATGCGGGAGCACCGGTATCAGCAGAAAAGAAAATAGTCGTTGCAAAAACTGATATAACAGACTTGTATCATATGTTTGAAAACTTATCATTGACAGACAAACAAGTCGAGGAAATCACAGGAGCAGATGTGACCAGTTTTCGATTTAACCTTTCGGATGGGACAAACTACGAACTGGTTTATGTCTGCAATGGAGTCAAGAACGGAAAGCTGAAATCTTCCACGGACAATTTTGAATACTTCACAAGTTCAGATATCGGCTCATATTGGTCAAATATGGATCTTGAATCAGTTCCAGTGAAAGAAAGTGAATTGCCGAAGTGGCATAACTGATTCAGCCTCGAAGGACTCCCTGTCATACGCGCTGGGGTGTTTTTATATATGATTCATCTCGTTTCCGTTTCTCATAAATCGCTTCCATCCATTCCAGCACATCCTCTTTGTTCTGCTGAAACGGTTCGCTGTGGCTCAGGAGAAAATACGGCGCACGCACGTTTTTCAGAACTCGGATTTCTGCCAGCAGGCGCTCGGCATTATAAATGGTCTGTCCGTTTTTCTGCGTCGCATATGCCGCATCCCCGAGAAAGCACCACGTCTCATCCACTTCCAATGCAAGCGATCCTTTGGCATGACTCGATGGAATCGGAAATAAATGTAACCGCACGTCACCGTCCTGAAACCACGTATCTTCTTCTATCACAGTTCCTGTTTTTGTATAACGAAACGTATTTTTCCCCTGGTAAACCGCTTCGCACGAAATCTCCGACAGATTCCCGATATGGTCGGGATGAAAATGGGATAAAATCACCCGAATTTCTTTTCCTGTCTGTTCTGACTTTTTCTGCAGAATTTCTGAAACCGCAGGATGATTTCCCACGTCATATACCCAGAAAAATGCATCACCCTCGATGATCACAACATTTGCCGAAAGTGGATGTTCTGTCGGTGTAAGATAGGAAATGTAATCGTTGATTGTCTGGATGTGCGGAATCTGTATCGGCTCTTTTCTTTCGTTCTTCATTCAATCAGCACCTCTTTTCCTTCGAACGCAAAACACAATGACCGACAGATTTATGAAATCTCTTTCATTCTCTGCCGGTCATGATATTAATGAAAATTAGTAGCTATCTTATTTTAGAAGCTGAACACCGCCACACCATACGCCGGAAGCGCATATGCAATCCGATATGGCTGGCCATCGCATTCTCCCTCTTTGGCACGATAGACTACCTGGCGTTTTTCGGTCGGACCGCCGTATTTCATATCGGAGCTGTCGAGTATCAGGCGGTACTGTTTTTTGCGCGGTACGCCACACATATAATCCGGACGCTCGACCGGCGTGAAATTGCAGACAAACAACAGGTTGTTTTTTCCTGTCGGTGACCAGCGCACAAAGCTGTAGATGCTCCGGTCGCCATCGTCTGCGTTGATCCACTGGAAGCCTTCGTAGCCACAGTCATTCGCATAAAGTGCCGGGTACTTTCTGTACATTTTCAGCAGGTCACTAAAGAAGCTCTGCAAATGCTGATGTCCCTCTTCTGCCAGCAGGAACCAGTCAATCTCTCGTTCCTCGCTCCACTCGCGGAGCTGTCCGAAATCCTGTCCCATGAACAGCAGCTTTTTACCGGGATGGCCAAACATGAAGGCATAACCCACCATCAGGTTCTGGAATTTTTCATCCAGATTGCCCGGCATTTTGTTGATCATAGAGCATTTCAAGTGGACAACCTCATCGTGCGAGAGCACCAGAATGTAGTTCTCGGAAAATGCATAGGTCATGCCGAAGGTCATCTTGTTATGGTTGTATTTGCGGAAGTATGGATCGAGCTTCATGTAATCGAGGAAGTCATGCATCCATCCCATGTTCCATTTGTAGGAGAAATGCAGGCCGCCGTCCTCTACGCTTCCCGTTACCTTCGGCCACGTTGTGGACTCCTCGGCGATCATGATAACGCCTTTGTTTCGTCCGCGCACCAGGGTATTCAGGTGTTTGAAGAACTCGACGGCTTCGAGATTTTCATTTCCGCCGTTCTTGTTCGGCACCCACTGGCCCGGCTCTTTTCCGTAGTCGAGATACAGCATCGAAGCAACAGCATCGACACGGAGACCGTCTACGTGGTACTCTTCTACCCAGTAAAGCGCATTTGCCAGCATAAAGTTTTTCACTTCATTTTTGCCGTAATCAAAGATCTTCGTTCCCCACTCCGGGTGCTCGCCCTTTCTCGGGTCGGCGTACTCATACAGCGGCTGGCCATCAAAATCAGCAAGGCCGTGCGCATCTTTCGGGAAGTGTGCCGGTACCCAGTCCAGAATAACACCGATTTTATTTTTATGCAGATAATCAACAAGATATTTAAACTCTTTCGGTGTTCCGTAGCGGGAGGTCGGTGCGTAATAGCCCGTTACCTGATAGCCCCAGGAGCCGTCAAACGGATGCTCTGCAATTCCCATCAGCTCTACGTGGGTATAGCCCATTTTTTTTACGTAATCGGCAAGCGAATGTGCGAACTGAACGTAATTGTAAAATCCGTCCGGGTTGGATTCGGACCACGGATGTTTCATCCAGGAGCCCGGGTGCACTTCGTAGATGGAGAGCGCGGATTTCTGAACGTCAAATTTTTTGCGGTTCGTCAGCCATTCGCTGTCACCCCAGCGGTAGCCTTCGATTTCCGCTACTTTTGACGCGGTACCCGGCCGTTTTTCGGATGCAAATGCGTATGGATCTGCTTTGTACAGTTCTCTTCCGTCCGGTGTGCGGATGTAATATTTATACATCATTCCCTCGGTCACGCCCGGAACGAACACTTCATAAACGCCGTCCTCGCCGACTTTCCGCATCACATTGGCATGGGCATCCCAGCCGTTGAATTCGCCGATGACAGATACTTCCGCCGCATGCGGAGCCCATACGGTGAACCAGGCTCCTACTTTGCCGTCTTTTTTGTCCAGGTGCGCACCCATTTTCCGGAAAATATCGTAATGGGTTGCCTGGCCAAATAAGTACTGATCCAGTTCAGAAAATCTTGGCTGATAGCCCGCCGGTTTTTTTGGCGCTTTTCTGGTTTTCGCTGTTGTTTTTGCCGTTGTTTTCGCAGTTTCCTTCATAGAAAAAATCCCCTTTATGCTTCTTTTTCAATCAGAACACAGCCGCACGGAGGTACTTCAACAAAAAGTTTTCCATTTTCCGGAGAAATGGCTTCTCCGGTTACCGCATTTTTCCATGTTCCGTCGCAAGATGCAGGAATCCAGACTCCCGCACTCTGGTTTTCATCATTATTTACTGCTGTGATCAGAGCGTCTGTCTCATCCAGGCGTGCAAAGGCATACTGGCGGTTGGTCAGCATGAGTTCGCGGTATCTTCCCGTTCGTGCTGCAGGATGTTTTTTTCTGACGTCTGATAATGTTTTGATCCATGCCGGAAGTTTTTCTGCCGGCGGATTTTTCTCCAGTTCTTCCAGATTCAGCGCCGGACGCAGCGGATCGTCGTTTCCGCCTTCTTTTCTTCCCTCGATGCCGAATTCCGATCCGTAATAGATGGACGGGATGCCCGGCAGGAAGTACAGCAGCGCATAAATTGGAATCATGTTTTCTTTTACGTTCAGCTTGCTGGCCAGACGGTCTACGTCGTGGTTGTCAACGAAGCTGTACAGTTTCTTTCCTTTGTAAATGCCGCCGTTTTCGTCAAATTCGCGGCGGATCGTATGTGCAATTTCGAAGTAGTTATGATCGTTATGTCCCGAATAAAGTCCTTTGTGAAGCTCGTAGTTTGTGACACTGTGCAGCAGATGCTGGCCGTCTCCGATGTAGCGCGCATAGTCGCCGTGGATGACTTCGCCCATCAGCCAGAAGTCCTGTTTTTTGGCGGATGTGCGTGCGCGCATCTGCTCCATGAAGCCGAAATCCAGGCAGTCGGCGCAGTCGAGACGGATGCCGTCGATGTCGAATTCGTCGATCCAGAAGTCGATGACATCAAGGAGATAGTCGCGGACCTGCTGGTTCTGGAGATTCAGGTTGACGAGTTCGAAGCAGTTTCTCCATGCTTCGTAGGAGAATCCGTCGTTATAGCAGGTGTTTCCGCCGAACCAGATTCCTTTGTACCATCCGCAGTACGGGGACTGTTCTCTTTTTTCCTGAATGTCGCGGAAGGCAAAGAATTCGCGGCCGGTATGGTTGAAGACACCGTCTACGACGACTTTGATGCCGAGTTCGTGGGCTTTTTTTACGTATGCGGCAAAGTCCGCGTTGTCGCCTAAGCGGCGGTCTACCTGTTTGTAATCTTTTGTGTCGTATCCATGTGTGGTTGATTCAAACAAGGGGCCGATATAGATTGCGGTACAACCGAGATCTGCGATGTGCGGAAGCCACTGTTCCAGTGTGGAAAAGCGGTGTACGGTTTCTTCCGATTCATTTTTTCTCGGCGCGCCGGTCAGTCCAATCGGATAGATGTGATAAAATTCTGCCTCTTCATACCATGGTGCCATTTTGTTTGTCCTCCTTGTTTTTGGGTTATGAGTAAATTCCATACATGAACTGGTGTACCAGACGGTAGACTTCTTCGTCCCGGACGACGAGGTTGGAAAGATCGGATTGATCTCCTGCTGTCATCATCAGGTAGTGCATCAGGATTCCGGAGAAGCCTACGGCGAATTGTTCCTGACGGCCGTTCATGTTGCCGAGTTCGGCGCTGGCGTTGTCGAAGACGTCGACGCACAGGTGATAGAACCGGTCAATCATGGGGTATACGGTGCGGAAGCCTTCGCTTTTTCTTCCGGAATAGAACAGTGCCATCATCAGCATATGGAATTTCGGGTCTTCGGAGGCTCCGTTGAAGAAGGCACGCGCGATGCGGTACAGTTTTTCGGGGATGTTTTTCCCGGTTTCGGAGGCTTCGATGAGTTTTTGTTCCATGGGCTGAAAGTGCTCGTTTAGCAGGGCTTCGAGGAGGCCTTGTTTGCTGCCGAAGTAATAGTACAGGGTTGGTTTGGATACTCCGGCGGAGTCTACGATCTGCTGAACACCGACGGCGTCGTACCCGCTTTCGTAGAAGAGGGTCAGAGCTGAGTTCATGATTAGCTGACGATTGTCCATTTTGATTCCTCTTGATTGGGGAGCGGTGACGGACGCCCTCCGGGGACTGCCGGGGATTCCTTGCGGGGAAACGCGGTTTCGGAAGCTAGGAACTCTAAGCGATTGGAAATTTGCTAAAAGCATTCCCCCAAATTCAAAACTCGCTAAAGCTCAGACAGTTGAATTTGGGGGAATAACGCAAATTTTCAACTGCTAAGAGTTACTACGCTTCCTGCAAATGCGTTTCCCCGCAAGGAATCCCCGGCAGACCCCGAAGGGCTGAACCTGGCCGCGGTGTGGTTGTTGGGTTGGTTACGTGTGAGTTTGCATTTGTTTTGAAATGCTTTTGTTGGTTATTGTTGTAAGAAGTCTGCATTTGTGTGTGATGGTCGGATTGCGTGAATGATTGGCAATTTTGACGAATTTTGTTGGATTTTGCAGGCTTCTTATGTGTGTTTCTGTTGTCATTATACCAATCGGTATATAAAAAGTCAATGCAAAATATATAATGAATGTTTTTCTGCGTTTTCTCTCTTCGTTCTCCAATTGCTGTTTTCGCCTGGATGACGTATAATAAAAGCAGTATTTTGTAAAATTTTATTTTAAGGAGACCATAAATTTATGATACGATTTAATAACGACTACAATCACGGTGCACACCCGGAAATTCTGGAGGCACTGGCTTCGATTAACGGGAACAGTTATGGCGGATATGGCGAGGATGAATGGTGTGAAAAAGCGGCGGAACTGATTCGGGAGAAAATTCATTGCGCAGACGCGGCGGTTCACTTTTTTCCGGGAGCGACGCAGGCGAATTTTATTGTAACGGCGGCAGCGCTTTCGCCGGTGCAGAGTGTAATTGCGGCGGATACCGGACACATTAACTGCCATGAAGCGGCATCCATCGAGAATACCGGACATAAGATTCTGGAGCTGCCAAATACAGACGGTAAAATCTCAGCAAAACAGATTGCGGCGTGCGCGGCGGCTTACTATGAAGGCGGCGAGCCGGAGTATCTGACAGAGCCAAAGATGGTATACCTCTCTTTTCCAACGGAACAGGGAACTCTGTATTCGCTGCAGGAGCTGAAGGATATTCATGACGTCTGCCGCAAGTATGATATGTATCTGTTCGTGGACGGTGCACGGCTTGGCTACGGTCTGGGATCGGAAAAGAATGATGTTGCGCTTGAGGATCTCGCCGCTCTCACAGATGTCTTCTATTTCGGCGGAACGAAATGCGGGGCGCTGTTTGGCGAGGCTGTTGTGATCACGGCGGATGCACTGAAAAAGCGTTTCAAAGCCTACATGAAGCAGAACGGCGCTGTCCTCGCCAAAGGCTGGCTGCTCGGACTGCAGTTCCACTGCCTGCTGGAACATGATCTCTACTTCACTGCAACTCGCCGCGCCGATGCGCTTGCCATGAAACTCCGCGAGGTGTTTGCAGAACAGGGGATTCCATTCTGGGTGGAGAGCTTTACGAATCAGCAGTTTGTGATTCTCTCCGATGTGCAAAAAGAAACACTGGAAAAACGGTATATTTTCGAGCCGATGGGAAAATCCGCAGACGGCGGAAATATTGCGCGGTTCTGCACAAGCTGGGCAACGACGGAAGAGGAAGTGCAGACACTGATCGATGACCTCAGAACTTTATAATTTTTAACAGTTCAAAGCCATGCGAAACGAAAGGAATTTTTATGTCTCGTAAAATTGGTATTACCGCCTGTTCCAACCCCATGCGGCCGTCCTTCTCCGCCGATCTGGCGCGTCTCTGCCAGACCTTGCGTGGCCTGGATTTCGCTCCTGTTTTAAGTTCCTGTCTCTACGACAATGGTTCCGGTTTTGCCGGTACCGGCACAGAGCGGGCAAATGCGCTGATGAGCCTTTACCGTGATCCGAAGATTACCGATATCTTTGATATTTCCGGTGGCGACATGGCAAACGAAGTTCTGCCGTACCTGGACTTCTCCGTCATCGCCGCCTCCGGCAAACACTTCTGGGGCTACAGTGATCTCACAACGATTGTCAATGCCGTCACTGCTGCGACCGGGAACGAATCGATGCTGTATCAGATTCGAAACCTGCTGTACGATCACAGTGCTGAGCAGATTACGTTATTTCAAAATGCCTTTTCCCATCAGTCACCCAGCCTCTTTGACCTGCCATGCACCTTCCTGCAGGGCAGCCATATGGAGGGTGTCCTGATCGGTGGAAATATCCGCTGTTTCCTGAAACTCGCCGGAACGGATTTTCAGCCGGATTTTCACGGAAAAATCCTGCTCCTCGAAGCCATGGGAGGCGGCGTTCCGCAGATGATCACTTTTCTCTCCCAGTTGAAAATGATGCATGCGTTTGAACAGATCAACGGAATTCTCCTCGGAACCTTCTCGCAGATGGAGCGCGACCATCTGACACCGGATATGCCGCAGCTTGTCCGCCAATTCGCCGGACCGGATCTTGCGATTGCACGTACTTTGTACATCGGCCACGGCACCGACGCGCATGCCGCCGTGATCGGCAGATTTTATCAGATTTCTTCCGACTGATACACATCCGCGTAGCGTACGCCAAAGGCCTGCGCGTCCGCATGATTTTTCATGTAGATATCAATATGGCCATACGGCGTGCCGCGGTCCTCGACCGTGTAAATTTTGCCGCCGATGTTCAGCTTCGTTCCAAAAGGCAGAACACCGGTTGCAATCGTGCGGCCCTGCTCCGGCATTTTTCCGGATGCGGTCGGGCCGCCCGCCCATCGGCCACAGCAGACGGCGCAGTTGCAGTAGGCGGTCAGCTTAAAATTGCCGAGATATTTCCCCAAGGTGCTTTCCAGCTGACCATATGCTATACTGTTTCCTGCATCTGTTTTTTGCACATTTTCTGTTACCGAGCTCTCTTTTCCACCATTTCTATTTTCTGCGGTCTGGTTTTCCACAGAACTTTCTTCTTTTTGTCTCTTATCCACATTCCCCATTTCCATTTTGCTGTCACGCATTTCTTCCGGAATCACCCGCACGGCAAATTCCGTCGATTTTTCATAATTAAAATCTGAAATCAGAATCCCTGTCGCCTCGCTTCCGGCGTGGATCACTTTTCCATCACCGAGATAAATCATGACATGGTAAATAAACCCGCTCTCCCGCTGGTAAAACAGCAGATCACCGGGCTTTGCCTCACGAACGGGAATTCGCGTTCCGGCTTTTGCCTGCTGGCGTGAGGTACGCGGAAGGGCATATCCGAAATTGGCGAAAATCTGCTGTGCAAACCCGGAACAGTCACAGCCGTTTGTGAGGCTTGTTCCTCCCCAGACGTACGGGTTTCCCAGGAACTTTTTTGCATACTGCAAAAGCCCGCCGCACGCTTCACCGGAGGAAAGGAGCGTTTTTGTTGTCGCATACGTGTAGGTGTACGCCCTGTTATTCCATGGTTTTATCCACATTTCTGCCAATGAAAAACTTTCTTCTCGGCGGCGGTTTACTTCTGTTTTGGCCTCTTCGCCTCTACGCAGATACCGCGCGCAGACAAATCCGCGGACATCTCCGGATTCCACATAAACCCAGTCCGAATCTTCGTCTGCCAGAATATAGCAGAGACTTCCCTTCGGTAAAATTCCGACAATTTTCTGGTCTGTGCCTTTTCCCTCACGGACATGCAGCCAGGAATTGACATCGGCGATGGCATATGTTTTCTCTACGGTGTGGAACAGCCATGGCATGCGGGAAATTGTGACCTTTTCGGCTTCGGCCAACTGCCATGCACTGTAATTTTCCCGCGTCCGCGCGGCTTCCTGCTCAGAAGAAAAAACGGGTTTCGCCATAGCAGCCGACGGTTCTGCCGGCTGTGTTGAGACAATATCCGATGAGACTGCCTCTGATTTACTGTTCCCATTTGCTCCGGCACTTTCTCCTGTGCTTTCAGCCATTCCGTTTTCGACAGACTCTTCTTCTTTCGGCGGATTTAATAAAGTTCCATCTCCACCGCTGGTTTCTTCCTGACCCGGCCAGGGATCGTTGGAAATATCCTCCCCTTCTCCCGGCCACGGACCATCTATTTCACTGTTTCCCGGCTTTTCCGAAGTACCTTCATCACCTTCTGTTTCTGACACATCTTCGTTTCCCTCCGAACCTGGTGTTTCCGGCATATCCGTATCGTTTTTTGAATCTGGATTTTCCAGCTCTCCCGAATCCGCCTCGCCCGGTTCTGTCGTCCCCGCATCCGCTCCGCTGTCCGGATCCTGCGGTTTCTCCGGGTTTGTCGCATCTTCTTTTTCCTCGGATCCCTTCTCATCTTTCGTTTCATCCGGCTGTGTTTCCGGCATATCTTCCGTCCCGTCAGGCTGCGGTTCTTCCGGTTCTGCCACATTTTCCTCCACATCAAAAGAAGCAGCCCCAACGGCTGCTTCCCCTGCAATCTCTATTCCAATCTGTCCCGGATCTGCCGTTTCCTCTTCTGCTGCATAAACGGCTGTCGGGTTACTAAGTGTCACTGCGAGCGCACCAATCATCGCGGCGCGCACCAGCTCGGCGCATTTGTCGCCCATCATTGTTTTATCAACCATTTTCGCTTTCTCCTATTCAATTTGCACGGCCAGAAAAAACTGTTCCGAACAAATACATAAATAGAAGAAACACCCATGGTATTGCTTCCTATTCCTCTACTTGAAACAGTCTGACCGCATTTTTCTCTGTTGTCTCAATGACTTCTTCTTCCGAAATTCCCTTGAGCTCTGCGATCTCCTGCACCACGTACGGCAGATACAGAGAAGAATTTCGTTTTCCCCGGTACGGAACCGGTGCCAGATACGGACTGTCTGTTTCCAGCAGAATGCGCTCCATCGGAGCCATCTGAACCACTTCTTTGATCTTCTTCGCATTTTTGAACGTCACCACGCCGCCAATGCCAAGATAAAATCCCATTTTCAGGTATTCCTCTGCCATCTCCACAGAGTAGGAAAAACAATGAATGACGCCGCCGATCTCCTCCGATTTTTCCTCTTTCATGACGCGGAGCGTATCGGCCGCCGCCTCCCTGCTGTGAATAATCATCGGAAGTTTTTCTTCCCGAGCAAGCGCAATCTGACGGCGGAACCAGTATTCCTGCTTCTCGTGATTCTCCTTGTCCCAGTAATAGTCAAGGCCAATCTCACCGACCGCGACCGCCTTTTCCATGCGGCAGAGTTCCCGCATCCGCGCCATCACGTCCTCGTTCAGATCGCCCACCTCATCCGGGTGAAGGCCGAACGCGCCGTAGATGAACGGATACGCTTCCATCAGTTTTCTTGTATTTTCCAGTGATTCCAGATTTGCCGAGACATTGATGATACGCCCGATCCCGTTTTCCTGCATCGAGGAAAGCAGCTCTGCGCGGTCTTCATCAAATTTCTCATCGTCATAATGTGCATGTGTTTCAAATATCATATCCTAATTTCTCCTTAAAAAAAACGAAACAGAAACGGAAGAAAGCTCTGCATAGCCTTCCCCTGTTTCCGTTTCCACGTTTATCTATCCTATCGTTCGTTGTTTTCGTAAAAGTAAAGTGCGCCGCTGCGCCTGTGCTTATTATAACGCATTCATTTTTCCCGCGTCAACCAGGAAACGAAAAAATATGCCGGATTTCGATAAGATCACCGCCGTGCCGCAATCTCGTCCAGCAGGCAGCCAGCCACTTCGTCTTTTCCCATCAGCGGAAGCTCCTTGATGCCGTCCTTCGTGATCAGCGTCACCACATTCGTCGCCACACCGAAGCCGGCGCCCTCCGTCTTCAGATTGTTCGCCGCGATCATATCGAGATGCTTCTTCTCCAGCTTCGCACGCGAGTTTTCCACCATGTTCTCCGTTTCCATTGAAAATCCGCACACAAACAGACCCGGATGACGGTTCTTTTCCACCCATCCCAGGATATCATCGGTGCGCTCCAGCGGAATACTCATGTCGCCGTCTTTCTTTTTGATCTTCTGATCCGCCACTGTCGCAGGCCGGTAATCGGCAACTGCGGCCGCCTTGATCAGAATGTCTGTCTCCGGCAATGTCTCCTGCACCGCCTCCAGCATATCCTTCGCCGTCGTCACCGGTCGCATCGCAACGCCTGGAACCGGGGCTAATGAAACCGGGCCGGAAATCAGCGTTACCTGCGCGCCGCGGAGCATCGCCTCCCGCGCAATCGCGTATCCCATGCGGCCGCTGCTGTGGTTCGTCAGATACCGCACCGGATCGAGGGATTCCTGCGTCGGGCCTGCGGTCACGGTAACGCGCACACCGGCAAGCGTTTTTTCGCGCGCCAGTTCCATCGCAATGTAATCCAGCAGCACCTCCGGGTCCGGCAGTTTTCCTTTTCCGACATCCTTGCACGCCAGCATTCCCACGCTCGGCTCAATGATGCCGAAGCCGTATTTTTTCAGCGTTGCCAGATTATCCTGTGTAATCGGATTTTCCAGCATCGCCGTATTCATCGCCGGTGCGACCAGTTTTTTGCACTTCGCTGCGAGCACCACCGTCGTCAGCATATCATCTGCAATACCGTGTGCCATTTTGGCAATCACATTGGCGGTAGCCGGGGCAATCATGATCAGATCCGCTGTTTTTGCCAGTGAAATATGCGTCACCTCATATTTAAAATCACGCGCAAACGTATCGACCACGCAGCGATTATTCGTCAGCGTCTCGAACGTCAGCGGGGTGATGAACTGCGTCGCATTTTCGGTCATGATGACATGCACATCCGCTCCGGCTTTCCGAAGAGCGCTCGCCACGTTTGCCATTTTATAGGCGGCAATTCCGCCCGTCACACCAAGTACAACACATTTTCCGTCAAGATTTTCCATTGTAACTCCGTTCTGCTGCCTCGAAGCAACTTTTTTCCTATGATAGTTTTAAGTATAGCAGACAGAAAAACAGATTACAACCAATCCTGTTTGCCATTGATGCAAAAAGGCTTTATAATAAAAGGACAAAAGAGCTCTACTTTTAAAATAATCGCGAGGTATTTTTATGATTTTAGCCATTGATATCGGGAACACAACCGTTACGCTCGGCGGCGTCCGGACCGCACCGCAGCAAGCGTATTCCCTCGAATTCACAGCCCGGATTGACATCAACCACACCTGGTCTGCCAGCCAGTATGAATCTGCGATCGAGCAGCTTTTTGAAGACAAGAATCTTTCCCCGTCCGACTTTCGGGGCGTCATCATTTCCAGCGTTGTTCCGTCGGTTCTGACGCTTCTGCAGGAATGTGTCCGTAATCTGTTCGGCACAGAACCGCTGCTCGTCACATCCGAAAGTGATCTCGGCATGACATTTTCCATCCCGGAACCGGAAAAAGTAGGCCGCGACCGCCTCGTTGATGCAGCCTGGGCCGCCGCACATTATCCGCTGCCGGTCATCACCGTGGATCTTGGAACAGCGACGACCTTCAATGTCATCCGGGAAAACAGCGTCTTCTGCGGCGGCGCCATCGCACCGGGACTCGATATGGGACTTGGTGCCCTCTCCGAGCGGACCGCCCAGCTCCCACGGCTCGACCTCCAGATCCCGAAACGCATCATTGGCAGAAACACCGAAGAATGCATTCTCTCCGGCACCATCGTCGGCATGGCCGCGATGCTCGACGGAATGGTCCAGCGCATCGAAGCCGAACTCGGCTCCCCCGCCACCCTCATCCTCACCGGCGGCGCGGCACGCTTCGTCGAACCGCTCGTTTTACATCCTCATATCTATGACCCGAACCTTCTGCTGAAAGGGCTGGCGTTCCTGTGTGAGCGGAATTGTGCAAATTAAAATCGTACTTCCAAATATTCATCAGACTCTTTCATTCTGCATGACGTTAAAAAGCGTGTCTGTTCTCCAGGCACGCTTTTCTCTATTTTTCTATGGAATCGCAACCCTTCTTTGTGTTGCCTCTCCGCTTTTCAGTTTTTCCTGATTCTCCTCTTTCAGTTTTAAAATACACGGGCGAATGCTTTCATCATACGTTTCTGTTGTCTGAAATACATGCCCATTGTATACAATCACATCATCGGAATACAGAAATACAAGCGCCATCTGATTCATCTCATGATCGTAGATCAGAAAATACCAGTTATAATCATACAAAATCCTCTCTGTCATGTTGAATACCCGTTTTGGCTTCTGACAGGAAATTTTTTCTCCGTAAATGGTCGAGAGAATTTCGTCCATCTCCTCCGGATGATCCTCGCGCGTGATCGCGAAGGACATTCCGGCTCCGGTGTCTTCCGGGATATAAAGATAAATCATCTCGGCTTTGTCCGTATCAAAGGTTTCGATTTCCTGCAGCAGTTCCTGATCCGATTTTTCTGAGATGAAATCTGCTGCCGTCAGGAAAACATCTGTCGTACCCCGCTCAGGACCAATGGGATTTTCTTTCTGTGTATACACCGCCGTCATTCTTTTTACCAGACATCCTGCAATCACGCAAAGGATCACTCCAGCTAACACAGTGATTTTTCTCTTTTTCATACGTTTCAAGGAAATCACCTTTCTTCCAAAACAGACATTCCGGGAACCTTCCAAAAGTTGAATTTTCTCTTTTCAGTATATCATAAATTTTTCCGGGACACACTCTTTTCCTTCTCCCTATGCACGGAAAAACTCCCGGCAGTGCCGGGAGTTTATGACTTTCTTATTTCATAGTAACTATTCAGAACCCCATCTCGATTCCGCTTGCGCTGCATCTCGATGTTGCTTCTCGCCATATGAAATTCCAGAAAACCGTTCATTCATGCAAGCATGATTCACGATTTTCTTCCATTTCGCATGGCTCTGAATAGTTACATTTCATATTACTTTTTCACCTGCTCATATACCAGTCCCGGATAAGCTTCGAGGCTGACACCGTTTTTTTCAAACATTGGAAATGCTTCTGCGCCGTATGCGCATACGGCGGTTGCCATGCTTGCTTGTTCGGTGTAGTTCTCCCAGTTGTCGGTGGTAAGGCCAGGCTGGTATGCTTCCCAGGCGGTTTCGTATTCGGTGCTCTTATCGGAAGGAATCGCATCTTTCAGGCTCTCGCCGGACCAGACGGCAAGCTGATCTGCTTTTTTGTAAGTGTATTCCGGGAGCTGATCGTCGCCCAGCGACTGGTACAGCTCGTAGCGGGTAATGGAGCCTTTGGAACTTCCGTAGGATTTTTCCATCTCTTTTTTCACGGTATCCATATCAGCATCATCCGGGTAGGTGATGTCTACTTCGCACAATACCGGTTTTCCTGTCGCTCCGGTCTGATCGAGGTTGATAAACTGAAACATGACTCTGGAAGTTTGCTCGCCGAAAACAGTGGCTTCTGTATCTACTGCGATCGCGGCTGCACTGTTAGTTTCGGAGAAAATTTCCACCTGGTCCCGATCCAGATTCCAGTCGGCAAGCACTTCATCCACCGTTTTCCCCCATCCGGTATCCGGCGGCGTAATTTCCTTGCTGCTCTCTTTCGCTCCCTGACATCCAGTCAGCAACAGAGCACACATCGCAAAAATACCTGCTAATTTTTTATTCATACACCTGCATCTCCTTTCCGCTTTGTTATTTTTTTCACATACTTTTTTGTTAGCCCTATACTACCATATATTCTTCTGAAAATCTATGACGTTTGGTGAAAATTTTCTTACATTTTTCTTATGCATTCGATTTAAATCAAAGAAAAAGCAACAACATCCCTTATAGAAATTCTCTACCGCTATTCAATTAGTTCGCTTGTTCTGATAATCGAGTTTTGCTTAAGCTCTCTCCCAGCGGCCTCCCGGGGCTGAAGATATAACACAATAAGCAATATTCAAACTTGAGGTTCCAGCTTTAATATACGAACGACAGGACCGTCCACACTCTAAAGTCGAATATGTAATCATCTGCGTATTATTTGGAGTATAGTGATATGGGGTTCCTCCAGCAGGATTTGAAATTGTTTTTGTAATATCATCATACTGGAATCCCACCTCTGGTGAATATTTGGATGTCTGCATTAAACTACTTGCTTTCATAGAGGTTCCGTAGTTCAGTGTTGTTTCAAACCAATTAATTCGTACCTTTAATGCCTGACGGTCATTTGTCACGGATACTTTCATGGTTGCATAAATGCTGTACTGGCTAAGCTGCCCCGTATTGCTTACAATATCAGTGATTGCTACTCTTTGCTGATGCTCGTCTACAATCAACAAACCCGTTGAAATAATATCCTGCTCGCTGCCATTTTCATCCACTACCTGTGTGATTGACAAATAATCATCCGGCTTTGCATCAATGGCGCGGGTCTTCATCTGTTTTTCCTGATATTGTTCAATTGCAACCTTAATTACGTCACTTTCATTCGTGATGTGATTGTTTAAAACCTCTTCATACACTCTGTTTTTTAATTCTGCATTTGTTTCTGCTTTTACTTTGGATTACAATTTCGCTTCCAAATCCTTCTTCACCTACCCCACCATTTACAACAACATCTCTTCCTACAAATCCTGATGGTGGTCAAAGTTAATCAAATATTTTATTTGTCTTGACATAACTTTCCATTAATTTATAATTTGTTTGCATCTTATATAATCTTAAAAGATCTAAATCCTGTTTAAAATATTTCTTGCACTTTACATCTTTTTGTGCTTCTAAAATACAAGCCTCAACCATTAATGAAGTGTGCAATGATCCTCCTTTTCCGGCAAATAATGTCTGTTGAATTCTTTTTCGACAGACACCTATTGCTTTTTCAAAATATCCCAATTCTTCCAACGCCATCCCATAATTTCCCATACTCATACCCCAATCTAAGATGTGAAATACAGGTTTAATAAAACTTTTTTCATATTGTCCCACTAAAAATTGATATATTTCCAATGCTACTTTATAATTCTGTTCACCCCAATAAATCAATGCCATTTCTGTCAAAATACTAACTTCCTCTGTATTTAAAACATATTCCATTTTTTGTCCTTCTTCAACTTTAAGTGACATAGCAAGTAATTCTTTTAATTGTTTTATAAATTGTTCCGTATATTCTGCATTTTCCTTATATTTTACTTTTACCCTTTCTGTTTCAATATATTGGTAATTTTTCATCAAATTACAGTCTAATTTTTCTTCAATTTTTGAAAGTACCTTTTCTGCATTTCCATACTCTTTTCGATGAATAAACTTCGAAAATTCAATCTTCAACTCCAGCGTCTCATACTCTTCCACTTGAATCCCCGTCTCAATTCTATCCCCACTCCTTCCCATCTTCTCCATCATCTGACGTAGATTTCCGCTTCGTGGTTTCTGATTTCCGTTTTCGATTCTTGCCAATGTTTCCTGCGCACAAATGTCTTCACTCAGTCCTTCCTGTGTAAGTTTTGCCGCATTTCTTGTTCGACGTATCAATTCTGCATCAATCTCGAAATTCCGAACCACATGGTCAAACAGACGGTAATTTTTAAAAGAAACTTTATAATCACTTTCCAATTCCAGAAGGCTTGCACGTTCCTGTCGCAGCAACCCAATAAATTCTGCGTTACTATTTTCTTTTTCCAGAATCTGCGCATACTGCTCCAGAATTTCCGGCATATAAAGCAGTTTCCCTTCTTCTCTCAAGTTTTCTAACGCCGTTTCTGTTATCAATTTTAAATAAGTATCCGCTTTTCCATCTCGGGCTGTTTTTTCTATTAACAATGCAGCATATGGAATTACTTTTACTCGTTCTGTCCTCTCAAAGTTTTTCTGAAAGATCTCCTCTACTAACTCCTGAAGTTCTTTCTCTCCTCGTTCACGATCTGTACCAAAACAGACTTCCCATCGAAATAGCAGAAGTTTGTATTCCTCTGCACTTAAAATCCCTGTCTTTCTCTGTATTTCCGCTTCTGGCATTGTCTGTACAATTGCCTTTTCCAAATGTTCGCATACTGTCTCTACTGATTTACCACGAAGCCATGCAATCTGCGCATATTCCTGCTCAATGAACTGCTGATGCAGCGGCTCCTTTGCTCTTTTATTCTTCTCATATTCAAGCAGACATTGTTTTGCTTCTTCCCATTTTTTTTGACAAATTTTCTGTTGTATCTCCTGACGCAATTCATAGATATCGTAAATGTCCCTTGGCAATATATAAGTGAGCCTCTCCACCGATTTTCCCAACCGTCCCATAATTCGATCAATCAGAAAAAAATCAATTTCCTGCTGATCTGCTTCAATTCTTGCATATTTTGACACAGAAGAAATACCCAGGCATAATTGTTTTTGTCGTATTCCTTCTTTCTCTCGTAATTTCCATAGTAATTGACCAATTCCTTGCATCTGTTTCCCTTTACTGATTCCTTTTTCTATGTTATTTTTTGTGACTTTTATTATAATTTTAAAATTGTATTTACACCAAGAGAAATTATCACCATATTTTAATTTGATTTTTATACAAATCCACGTTTTCTGCAAATTCCGGCTCATCTGACCACGCATTCCGCTAAGAGCTGATCAGTCTTTCCGGATGTAACTGAACGCGTTTCCGCTTCAGCTGATCAATAAGTTTTCAACGTGTTATAGTTCTTTCGTAGTCA
>OFMT01000320.1_pt1 | contig 44686 bp, 33 predicted proteins | sample 1541891 | NCBI WGS metagenome assembly OFMT01 (sample SAMN04209230, study PRJEB22552) | human gut metagenome | biome: gut; material: feces | host: Homo sapiens | place: USA: Oklahoma | reverse complement strand
CAGCAGGATGCTACATTCTGTTTATTTCTAATTCGTAACCTCTTCTTTTTATGAGATAAAAACTTATCTCATTCTCAATCACTTATAAAAAATACGTACTTTCTTCTTGTGAAACCAAAGAAATCAAGGACGATAAAGGTATGTACTGTAATGCCGCTATCGACCAGATGCTGGCTTCTCAATCCTGGGTCTGCCCTGTGGAATATAACCAACAGAACCCTAGTGCTCTTTACAACAAGAGCAAGGACTTGATTATAGTTCCTCGCAAAGACCAGTTTAAGATCAGTGATACGCCAGAAGAAATCTATAAGGATGGTGAGGAGTACTACTCCTCCCTTATTCACGAGATGGCACATTCCACAGGACATGAAAGCCGTTTGAACCGCTTAAACCCAGACGGAAAATTTGGCGGTTCGGAATATGCAAAGGAAGAGCTGGTAGCCGAACTTACGGCAGCCATGGTAGGCAGTGCCCTGGGCTTTGACAGCAGAATCCGTGATAACAACACCGCCTACATTAAGAGTTGGATGAGTACTCTGAAAAAGGAGCCGAAGTTTCTCCTGTCAGTCATGTCCGATGTCAATAAGGCTTCTGCTATGGTAATCGAGCACATTGACGAACAGCGCGTGAAGCTGGGAGAAAAGGCTTTGCTTGAAGGAAACTTAGACGGCGAGGAAGAGCGTGAAAAGAATGAAAAGGAGATGGAAAACCTTTCCAATGAGAATCGAGAGAATGCTCAGTTAGGCAATACACAGACTTTTGCACCTTCGCAAGTTGAAACCGCCCAAAATGAAGAGACAGCACTACCAGAAGAACAGCAGGAAGTTGAGTTGAACCAGCAAGAAAATTCCGAAGCCGAAGTAAAGGAATCAGCTATAAATGAAAATCCTGTAACTTCTGAAGAGAACGCTCTTTCCGGTAAGAAATACTTCACCATCCTGATGAACAGCTTCACCGATGGCGAGCATGAAGGTCATTCTGCCTTGGAAATCAAAAGCATCTCCGAGCTAAGAGATTACTTTAAGGATAATTCTTACGTTAATAAGTGGATGAATAGCGCAAGTAATCGAGAACTCATCGAATCTGGAGCAGATAGACTTCCCTACATTCGGTATCCTCATCAGGAAGGCAGAACAATCCACGACATGAACAAAGCCTATGATCATCTCATTTCTCAATATGCAGCAGTCAAGTCAATGCGTACCAAGTTGCTATTCAGTACTGCTATTGCAAACAAAAAGGAAGAAATAGACATTCTAGATCATCGGATCAAGCAAATTGCTCATCGTGTAGAACAGGCGCAAGCCATCATCTATGACTATCAAGCCAACATAAGCAGAGCTTATGGTAACAGATACTTTGAAGATGAGCATAAGTTTATTCCTAGAGCAGAATACACTGCAAGTATCTCTCTGGGGCAAGCAGCAACTTCTGAAAGACCAATTGATGAGAGCTACTATTACTCTTTTGCCCGATTCGAGTCTTCTGAGCGTACCAAGGCATTTGACAATCACCGTGAGAACGGCGAAAATGAAGAACTGCTTCATCTGGCAGAAATCATGGATGTGAACAACCTCATTGAATTGAATAAAGTGCGAAAGAATGCACCAAAAACTTCTGAGGACAAAGTTCTTGTTGAAAACAGTTCTTACGCTGTAACCTATAATCAGCAGAATGGTACATACGATCTTTTGCGCAAAATTGAAAAGGAAAAGGTTCTGGAACTGATTGGCGATATTAACGACAACAATGAAATCAAAGCATCTTCTGTTGACGTGCAGAAGTTGGCATACGAGGATGCAGCTCAGCAGATGACAGAGTTTGCAGAACATGAGCCACGTTTTCTGACCATGCCAAACAGAGAAGTACTTGACTTTCAGTATAACGAAGAAAGCAACCAGCTAGAAGTCGGCAAGATGACCTCTGACGGCATGGACGTACAGTATACATTCGACTACGACCTGTCGAGCAGTCCGGAGCACAACCTGTCCATTGCCCATGATGACCTTGCTGGTCTGGATGAATTTCGGATGCTGAGCGAAGAAGAGGTTGAACAGAGAGAAAAGACAGCTCTCAGATGGCGAATCACAGACAATAAGCTGGAGATGCCTTCGGGTGATGTCCTCACGGTGGAGTATGACAAAGAGAAAGATACACTCAACGTAGCCTATACTACCGAGGACGGAAAGCCGGAAATTTATAGTATAAAGTATAATCACGAAGGAAGCACTACGAAAAATGTGGGCGACCTTTGGCAAAAATTCGCAAATATGAAGCAATATCAATCAACCCCAGAGGCTTCCCCAGAAAAAGAAAACAAGGAGAAAGCTTCTGTCACCCAGGAGAAGAAGGGTGAAGTTTATTATTATTCATACGCTTACTTGCAATCAACAGATAATACGCAGGAATTTGACGATTTGCAGAAGAAGGGCGATTACAAGCAGATTCTTCAGCAAGCCCAGATGTATGACCAGGGCGATGCGATGGAGCAGAGTAACACCTTCCAAAATGCCAAAAAGTATAGTGGTGATGATATTCTCAATGAGGATGACAACTACGCCGTAGTGTATAACGGCAGTGTAGGTGGAACCTATGACCTCATGCGTAAGGTGAAAAAAGAAGAGGTTCTTGATAATATAGACCGCTATGGCTTGGAACAGGATGCTTCTGAGGATGTGAAAAAAGTAGCCTATGAGAGTGTTGCCAAGCAGTTCTCCGAAATCAAGGCTCAGATACCTGCTTTCACCATGCCTAACAATGATGTCCTCTACTTTCAGTATAATCAGGAGAAAAATCAGGTAGAAGTGGGTCATGTTACCAATATAGGTTTGATGAAAGAACATACTTTCGACTATGATGTCAACCAGACCCTTGATGCCAATCTGGAAGCCATCAATGAAAGCCTCCAGGAAAATGAGGAATACCAGGCTATGGAAGAAGACGAGGAAGAAGCCGAGTCTCTTGATGAAGACAACCAGGTAGATGTTCCTCGTGAAGACAGCAATATCGAGACTGATGTTGCAGGTTTGGCAAATCAGTTTGCAGCTGAAGGTATGCCGATGGAGGAGGCAGAACAGAAAGCCAAGTCCATTGCCGAGGAACAGCAGCACCAGGAGTATCATGATGAAGAGAAGCAGAAGGATGCCGAACAGAAACGACAGCAGAAGAAGCAAGAGGAGCAGGCAAAGAAAGAAGAGGAGAAAAAGCCAGTAAGCCATGCTGCCCTGCTCTTTGCAGCCCTCGGTCTTGCGTCCGAGAAAAATGGAGTCTGGATGAACCGTGCCCAGCGTCAGCCGGCTGAGTTTATCCATTCCCATACTCCTGTTACAGCCTATAACAGCATCATGATGACCCTCAACACAGATGCCAACAAGTATAAGACCAACGTCTATACTTTCTATAAAACAGCAGCAGAAAATAATTTGTCGGTAAAAAGAAACGAGGAGAGTTTGAGATTCAACTGGGTCAACTGGGACTACCAGAACATGATGAACCATGATGATATCATCACCCAGAAGAAATATGACTCACTCTCCGATGAAGAGAAGAGTTTCTATGCCAAACATGCATCAAGAGTGGTGGAACATATCTATAATGTCGACCAGACCATTATGAATGCTAAGGATCACGAAGCCTATGGCAATTTGGTGAAGACAAAGGGCGCACCATTCGTGAAGGCAGAAGAGAAAACTATATCTGTGTTACAGCAGTATAACGACTATCAGAAAAAATATCCTGATATGGTAGTTCTTAACAAGGCTGGGGACTTCTATGAAATCTATGGGGAAAACGCCTCAAACGTGGCAAAAATTCTCAACTTGGAAGTTGAAAAAAAGAAGATGGATGGAAAGAAAGTGGATTTAGTTTCCTTCCCTAGCCGGTATCTTGACACGTATCTTCCTAAAATGATCCGGGCAGGTAACCGCGTTGGAATCAATGACAACCTGAAGGAAAAAAAGGTAAGCATTTCTGTGCAGGATAATACTGCTATTCTCAACAAAGCCTACTCCACTGCCAAGGCTGTTGCCGACCAGAGCGGTATGAAGTATGAACGTAAAATGGTTGTCCAGGATGCCAAATACGAAAAGGAGGATGACAAAATCGTTGTCAGTGGTATGAGTGAGAAAACAGCCGATGAGAATCATGCTACCCTGTATAAGGCAACTGATATCTACCGGGCTGTAGTTGCCGCTGTAGGCTCAGAAAACCGTCTTGACCGTTCTGGCAGAAACAGTTTCCTTCCGGAAGACGATGCCAAGCATGAAAAGCTTGTTCAGGAACTGGCAGCAGGCGTGCTGATGACACGCCAGGGACTTCCAGCCATCCTGTCCAAAGAAAGTGAAAAGCTGGTTCCCTACTGGCAGCGAGAGCTGACAGAGAATCCGAAGATGCTGGGAGTGTTGGAGCGTGATGTGAATAACGCTGTAGAAACCATTGACAGCATCCTTGCAAAAAGAGAGGTGGACTACAAGGCTATCCGTGGACAGATGCCGGGAAAAATTCTCACCGAGAATCCTGAGCGTTTCAGCATCAGTTCCTCTTTGGCAAAGCTTCCATCTATGGAAACCAAGGAAATGGTTGTTGTATTAGATAAGAAGCATAAAACTGCAGATATCATCCTGCCAGCAGGAGCTTCCCTTCAGGTAAACAATGAAGTACCGGGAATGAACAAGAAGAGAATCCTTACTGCCCTCGGTAAAATGGGAGTAAAGGAAGTGAGCTTCTATAATGCCGGTGGTGGATTGAGCCTTCATGAGTCAAACGACTATTACAAGGGTAAAGAGGTGACTGTCAGTAAATTGAAGCAATATGAATTGCTCACTCAACAAACTGTTGACTTGAAGGATAAGTTTGCCCCAAAGAAGGAAGTCAAGATTACCACTTTCGAGGCTTTGCCAGATGATATGGGACGCTATGCTTTCTTCATCAAGGCTGAAAACGAGCCATCCTTTGCCGTATATCCGAATAAAGAGCATGTCAACCAGTTCTATTCCTCCCTGAAGAGTGAGAACAGGGCAGTTGTTCACAACGCTTTAGCAAAGAAGTATTATGAGCTGGGAACCAAGCATCCGGATGCCAGGGTGGATGTCATAACCCCTAGAAAGGTAGATATCGGCGATGCCAAGATTGAGCGCATCTGTATTACAGCAAAGCGCAACGATCCGAAGCAACACATTATCTTTGCCACCGTAAATGGAGAACGTATGCATGCACCGGTTTCCAAGGCACAGTGGAACAAAATGTGGCTTTCTGAAGATATGAGTGACTATAAGCAACGCCTGGCAGCCATTATCTTTGAGCCTTTCATCAAGAAAGAAGTGAAAAGTGATGTCCACCAACAAGCCTCCGTGAAAACAGAAGGAACTGTAAAGCAGGACTCCCCTGCCCCTGAACAGGAGCAGGAAGAACAGGTAGAGCAAACTTCCCATAGGGGACGAGGATTACATTAATTGATAAGAGTGTGCCGAAAGGCGCACTCTTTAAACTCCAGAAAAGAATGTCACAACAGAACTTTTATGAGAAATATGCCCAGTTGGCTATCGACCAACAGATAAAATACGGTATTCCTGCCTCTATCACCCTGCAGCAGATGGCATTGGAAAGCGGTCATGGCAAATCCGACCTGGCAGCCAACTACAACAATTATTTCGGTGTGAAAGCCGGTAGCAGCTGGAAAGGTCCCACCGTTATGAAGGTGGATGACCACAACTATCCGGAAGCATTTAGGGTTTATGGCAGTGTAGAGGAGAGCGTGGAGAACCATTCTAAAGTACTGATGGCTTCACGTTATAGAAACTGTTTCAACTACTCCTCTACCGACTATCAGAACTGGGCTATACAAATCAGGGCAGCCGGTTATGCCTCAGATAAGACCTATGCCCAGAAGCTCATCAAGCTTATCGGTGAGAACCAGTTATACAAATATGACCAGATGGCACTGGAGCAAGCCCGGCAGCAAGGCGTGGAGATTGGATATATGAGGAACGGCAAAGCCCCTTCCATTCCAACCTCTCCCCCATCCAAGCAGTTGCTGAATCCTCTTCAGGGAAACTGGGCATTGCCGATAGACCTAGCCCAAGTGAAGGTAACAGGACAGTTCCATGAATCACGTCCTGGTCATCTGCATGGTGGACTGGATCTGTCAACCCAGGGTAAGTATTTCCCGGTGGCTGCAACGGAAGACAACGGAAAGGTTGTCGATGTGAAGCACAAAAATGGTGCTGCCGGCAATATGGTAACGGTGGAATATAACCGACAGGATGGTACCAACATACGTGCCACCTATATGCATCTGAGCCAGATAGACGTGAAAAAAGGCGATATCGTGAATGCCGGTCAGCAGTTGGGCATGTCGGGAAATACAGGAAGAAGTAGCGGACCCCATCTGCATTTTGAAACCAGTGTCCAGAATCAGAATGGAGAGTGGGAGAAGTTCGATCCGAAGAACTATCTAGCAGAGATGGAGGTAAGAAGCGGCATCACCACCTCACTGGATAGAAACGGCAAAGACTATCTTGCAGAAGCACGTAACAGTATGGCATTGAATAATCAGCCTTCACAGCAGACGAACCAACAGCAAGACAGCAATATGGCACTTCTGGCTTCCATCACTAATTCCAACGACCCTACGGAATGGTTGAGCTATATGATGCAGCAGAATGGTGAAACGCCAGGTAGCGGTCAGGATATCATCTCCAGCCTGATTTCTTCCCTTTTCTCAGCCGCTCTCACTCTGGGCTTGAAGATGAGAAGCGAAGAACAAGCCGAAGCCGAAGAATTGGCTTTCAGCAAAGCGGCAAAGGTAGAAGAGACAGAAGAAAACAATGTAGTGAAAATGAGCCGAAGCGACGTACAGAAAATACAGGCAAATGCCTGTATGATATTCGATGCAGAAAGTCCAGAGCAGGGTCAGCAGCAGAGCCAGCGTCTTGCTTAACAGAAAATTTATTAGATAACAAATAAACAAAAAATTATGATCAAGTGTAATGTAACAACCTGTGGAGTGATTACCAGTTCCGCAGAAGAGAAAACAAGTAAGGAAGGTGAAAAGTTCATTTCATTTTCCATGGTGGTACCTTTTGAAGGTAAGGATGGTACAGTAAAGGAGCAGTATATATCTGTTTCAGCACCAGGTGATGCCCAAAGTGCAGCCAACTATTCTGCCGGAAGAAGAGTAACGGCCTCCGGAGTGCTTTATATCAGAAAGCACGACAGCAGCACCTATTTGAATCTCCGTACAGATAGCAATATCGAGTTCAATGAGTCCACCACGCCAGACCGCCTTGTGGGCAGTATGGAGTTCAGAGGCAAGATTTCGAAGAAAGGTATCAAGGATTTCAACAGCAAGAAGGGTAAGCCTATGCAGTCATTCTCAGCCTTCTCTTCTGATAAGAATGGCGAGAACTATGAGTTTACCTGGGTAAGTTTCATCAATCTCTCTCCTATCCATGAAGAGTATCTGGCAGCAGATAAATATGTAGAGGTACATGGCGATCTCCAGCTAGACGTGTTCAAGGGAGAGTTGCAACTGGAATGCAAGGTAAAGAGCATAGCACATTGGGAACTGAATAAGACGGCAGAAGCAAATGCAGAGCAGCAGCCATCTTAAACACTCCCTACTCCGTGTATTTTATGTGTTTGCAGTATTGGCAGTAGGTGTTTTAGGCATCTTGCATCTGCTGTTCAGGCATCACAAGTAATCATTCCAAGAGAGATAGCATGAAACTTTCAGGCTATTTCTCTTTACTTATGAAAATTATGGAAAAGGAAAAACAAAATATGATAAGCCGTTTCCTGCAGGGATGGGGACAGCTTTTTGGTGGCAGTAAAAATGCGCCGCAACCCAAACCATTCCCTGGAGACCGTTTCTTCTACCCAGAGGAATTAGCGTATCTTTCAAAGACAGGCGAGCCTCTTTCCCAAATAGAAAAATGGGCGGTAGAAGCTGGCAAAAAGGCTTACATAGAAAGCTTTGGCTCTACAGCAAGACCCGGTTTCAATCATGTGCAGTGGCAAGGCGGCATCATGAGCAGCTATGTCAAGGGGCTTCCGGTAGCAGACAATGAAACCGAACAGGTAGCTAAATTGAAGGAGTTGAAGGCACAGAACTATATCCTGCCGGACAATCAGTTGGATATTATCAGAAAGTATGAGGCAAGAGACATTCTAGACAGATACTTCAAAACCAACAATGGTGATATCTACCATGTAGAAGGTTTAGAGACTGGCAATAAAGAAGAGCCAACATTCTCATTGATAAAATATTCTCCAGACGATTTTTCCGGGAAGAAAGAGAGCATTGGCTTTGAAAAGTTCAAAAACGATATTCAGACTGTCTATCATCCTTTATCCAGTAGAGAAGAAGCTGCATTTAAAGACAGACTTGCGGATGCCTTGAAAGCTAAAATTGAGTATGATATGATTGGACGTACCGTCTTTGAATCTCCGATAGCTATTACAGAAGGGAAAATACCTATTGAACAGCAGAAGGCGTATGGATTGGAAAATGGCATCTTCATACCTAAATCATGGGAAATCCTTTATGGTGGAACCAAAATTGTCGTTAAGGGACAATCTGACACTAATGAGGATAAAGCCCTAACCATCGACTATATGAATGCCTGCAATTATAAGGCATTACTGGATGTCGTATATGATGGCGTGTACAGACAGCGTGACAGCAAACTGTCTGCAGCTTTGGTTGAAACATTGGGAAACAAACTTCCCAATGGAGAAACCTTTTACAAGACACCTCGCAGCAGTGCCCTATTCCATACAGACAAGGGTGTTGATATTGACAGCATACTGGTGGATAAGCAAGGTGAATTGTTTGCCCTGTCAAGCAATCATCATGTAGAACTCAGCAAGAATGATCTTCAGAAGATGAAGAACAACCTTGTTATCAATGGTATCATTGAGCATAAGGAATTAGAGAAGGAACTTATTGTTCCCTTGATGAAAGATTATGTGGATTCCATGACCACAGGAGAAGACATCCATTCCGGTAATATCGATAAACTTCCTGTAAATACAAGAATCAAGAGTCTTTGCAGACAAGAATGGCAGTTAGAACAGGCGTATAATCAATATGCAAATCATCCGGCAGATGAAGACTTTGCCAACCAGTATAAGGCTGAATGGAATGCTGCTTCTCTAGCCTATACTCTTGAACTGAAACGTCTGGTGGATGCCTATAGAATTAATCCAGGAAAGGTAGATTTAGAGAAGAAGGCACGCTTTGACCGTTTGAATAAGCTTCTTCATTCCGTTCCAAAACCATTAAGAATGGAACAGAATCATTCCTTGGACGCTAGTAACAAGGTAGCTAAGGAAGAACAACGTCCTGCTAATGACGAACAGTTAAAAAGCAAGAAGGAAGTTGAAACACATATCCACCCTGCTGAGACTCCTGCTGCAGTTGCCGAAGAAAAGGTAAATATTGAAGGAACAAAGGTTTCAGACTCTAATGAATATGGTCGCTGGCATACTCCAGATATAAAGCAAAGAGAAGTCTATCTGCAGTATGGCAAGCTGCTGGCAGAGAAACTGGCCTTGCAGCAAACCTACGAGAAGCTTCCTCTTACCAACAACAGAAGGAGTCTGCCAACCAGCCTTGACAAAAAAGAGTATCAGGGAATCCATGCCTTTGTTCTTGCCCTCAATACGGAGAAAAACGGCTTCTTCATGCCGGTATACCTGACTGTAGAGGACTTGAAGAGTAAGAAGCTCCTTGTCAAAAAGGACGCCAGCAGCTTTCCTCTCATCGAGAAGCGTGGAATCGTGAACGTCTATAATATAGAACAGACCAACTATGCCTTCCGCTATCCGCAGGAGTATGCTTCCCTGAAGAACGAGCTGCTTTCCGAGGAACAGGAGAATCAGAAGGAAAACCGGCTCCCTCGTCTGTTGCAGCCTGATAGATGGAGTTCTGCTATTGTCCAGGACGGTAAGCCAAACCTGGCATCCTACAACAGCAAAGAGGATGTCATTCATATTGGCAGCCAGGACCAGTATAATAAGGAAGATGATTTCTATAGAGATTTGGCAGAAGGACTCATCCGCAGTACAAGACAGAAAGAAGCCCGAAATACCAAATACAATGCTTTGGTAAAGGAAGAGCTGATTTCCCTTGTAGGAGCCAATATGCTCGGACAGGAAAACCGTTTCAACGTTACCGTTCCACAGCAGAGTGCTATCTGGAAAAAGAGACTGCGCAATGACCCAGATTATGCAAGAGATATTTTGGTTTCAGCAAGTATCTCCCAGGCATTGGTAGAATCACGCATATCAGGTATAAAACCACAGCTAGGTAATGAGATCGATATGCGCTCAGCCACACCCATCAATATAGACTCCGATGGAAATGGAATAGTAGATAGCCAAGAAAATCTTGTTGCCGATCAGAAACAGGGCAGCAATGAAAAACAGGAACAGCAGGCTGAAGATTCCGTCAGCCACCATGTCAGGCATGGCAGACGATAAGTAAAAAAATAAGGTGGGGAAAATCCTCACCTTATGACAAAAACCACAAAACTATTTACCTAGTGGATTGTAAAGTCTAAAAGTTGCATAAAACAACATCCATTTTTGTTGATATTTAATGATGCAGTATATATTACCCAACTTTTAGACTTTACAGACTACTAGCCATTCCGCACATTATTACCTCCATAATGGTTCCATTTGCCATCCCTGCGGAAAGCCGAGAGCTTTTAAGTCAATTTCGGGAAACCGAATGAACAACCATGTTATTTTGGATTGCATATCATTATTGGGGGATATAACATTAAGAAAGTACTTGATGATGCACAGATCGAAGTAAGCACGCATGGAATCTGTTGGTAGCGTTATCCATTCTCTTTCAGGACTATTTGGAATCGCTGGCTGAATAGCATTCTGTTTGTTCCATACTCTTGAATGATGACCACAGGCATTTCGAGTAACAGCAATAACTGTAAGCCATGACTCAAACACATTGATAGGCAAACCAAAACGTTTAGCTATGCGTTTGCGTATGCGATTTTGTTTGATGTTACGATAAATAGCATTGACATTTCCAATAGTAAGCAGCTCGCCTAAAATCCACGATGGTGGATATGGCTCAGAATAGGTTCGCTTGAAATGAAGAACAAACTCCTCCTTGGATTTGCTGTATTCCTTGGATATAGCTCGCATTGTTTCATTAAACCTGGAACTATCCAAGAAATAAGAAGAGTCTGTAAGCCAAAAAGGATTGCCCGTCATATCTGCTGTTATTTGCATTACTGCCCGTCTGATAGCAATTTCAATCTTTTCTATCTCATTGAACATAAGTAGTCTCAGTTTCTTGTCAAAGCGATAAAGCATCATCACTTTTTTGAAGGTTGAACCTTCCTTGTACAAATGTGCTGTCTTGGGCATCTTCAACAAAGGATACATATAAGCAGACAATCTGTAATAACCAATATTGTCAAGGTACTGTATAGCTTTGTTTCTATCATAAATCTGTAAACCTCGTGATTCAAGCAAATTAACGAGATTTTCAGAAGATTCAAACCGTTTTGTAAAGGGTATAAGATTTGCCATGTTCAAATGTTTATAAACAAAAAACGCCTCGCACGATTTGAGCATTGTTAAGAGGCTTGGCGAGGACTGACGCTGCAAAGATACGAATAATTATTGAAAGCACAAACTTTTTAACAAGAAAATTCACAAAAAAGCAGGTTTCTTTGATATATTTATATTTAAGAATGTTAAATCTCTCCTTAAAACATACTTTGCTACCCAAATAAAGTAAGGCTAGTCAATTAAAACATTAACATAACGTTCCCTTACCTTCAAGAGATAAGGGAACTCGAAATAAACATATATTATAATAAAAAGAGGATTACTACCCCAAAATATCTATCGTGGCATTGGAAATCAGCGTTTCCATGTTCTGTAATGTTGGTGAAGCCAACTTGAAAGATGTGCCACCGATGGATCCGCAGATGAAATCTATCGCCAGCCACCATTTCTCAACAGTAGCGTCATCAGTATCTGTTTCTTCGGCACAAAGATGCTTGTCATCAGAAGTAGGATTTTTGTACCTCCACAAAGCAATCTTAGCTGCAGCGGTATTGTCTGCAAGAAGAGAATTGGTCATTTCAACATCCTGCTTCCAATTTTCGTAAACTTCTATCGAACTTTGAGAAATAGCAGGAGTTGCCTCTTCTTCCATTTCATTCTCCTCCTCCATTTCCAACATCGCAACGCTATCATCTTCATCCAGGTATTTGACGGCAGACTCTTCGCTGTCTTCCAGACCATGGTCTTGAAGATAACTGTTGTAAGCATCCAACATTTCCTGAGAATGATGCTTTACATACTGCTGATCTGTTATCTGATGAGAGAAGTAAAATTCATTGATTTTTTCTTCTCCAATAAAACCGTTTAATTCCATATATCCATATGATTTGTTAGACATGCATACCTCTACCGGCTTTCACCTTCTGTAAGATGGCATCCTGTTCTGCACACATTTCTTCTGTATATTCATCTTCTGGAACATAGGAAAGCATACCCTTGTCATCTCTCGTCCAGCAGCCATATATACCAAAGTTATATTTGTCAAACGCCAAAATACCATCACGCTCTTTCTGCCAAGCCTGACCATCCCCATTGACACTGAGAATACCTGTCTCCTCATTAAGGTCAATACCAATTGAAAGCATCTGGTCATCTTTCTCCAAGGTAACTACCTCACCATTTTCAAGTTCCTGTATATGATCCTGGTCGATACCCATATTGTTGGCAAGCAGCGACAGGTTATTGTCAACAAGATTACTCTTCACAGAAATAATGGAGTTGGTTGCACTGTCAAGCTGTACATAGTTCCAGCTGTTGTTGGATGGAAGTATTACTTTGAGTACCTTCCCCTTTTCCAATGCCTCTTTCAGTTCACCAGTGAAATATTCCAGATTGCTCTGGTTCTTAACAGGCAAGAACATCGGATGAACCTGTTCACCCTCTTTGTCCAGACGGATGCGAGCGAAATCCTTGTGAATGACACCATCTCCATCAACTTGATTTATAGGAAGCAAAGGTGTACGCATGCCCCCCAGAAGCTTATTCATGATAGGCTCAGGAAGGTCATCTATCATTTCCTGAGTAAGCCCGAACTTACCCAACTCCTCGTAAGGAATTTCATTTTCTTCAATTCTTTGTATATTCATATTGTTCAATATTTAAAATTTTTGGCAAAGATACAAAATAGCTAATTGCTGAACATTCAAAATTCAATATACCTTTGAAATTAACAATTTTAAAAGCCAGAAGCTTTTTTCCAAATACCCTTTTCAAAACCACCGAAGGGTTTTGAAAACGTTAATTTCAAAGGTATATCGTGTTTAAATATAAGGTGTAGATGAAAAGCATTACTTTTGCATTTTGAATATAAGATACAAAAAGTAACAGACAATGATCAGATATGTAATACTATCATTATGCCTTCTATGCTTCATGCCCAAAAGCGTGGCACAGGGAAAGAAAGAATCCAGGGAATACTGGATAGATAAGTATCTCAGCGTCAGTTTTCCTCTGCAAAATATCAAGGTTAATTCCTTTTATGGAAGTAGAGTTGATCCTTTCACAGGGAAATGCAAACAGCATAAAGGCTTGGATTTAAGAGCCCGGTACGAAGAAGTACTGTCTATGTTTGATGGCAGCGTGAAGAGTACCGGCTATGACAAAGGTTCGGGAAAGTTTGTTATTCTACGACATGGCGATTGGACTATCAGCTATTGCCATCTGTCAGAGATTTGGGTAACATCCCAGCAAAAACTCCTGGCAGGAGATCCGGTTGGCATTAGCGGAACCACCGGAAGAAGTACCGGACCCCACCTTCATATCAGTTGCAGGTTGAAAGGACAACTGGAAGACCCCTACAATCTGCTGCTGTATGTAAGAGAAACGAAAGCCAGGGCTATCAAAGCCCTCAGAGTAGAGGAAAACAACCTGTTTTCTCCTGCTGAGTTTATTGAGCACTATGCTGCAGCAGCAATGCAGCAACAGCGGAAGTATGGCATTCCATCTTCCGTTATCCTGGCTCAGATGGCTCTCGAAAGCAAATGGGGAAACAGCAACCTGGCACAAGTGGGATATAACTTCTTCGGTATCAAAGCCAACCAGAACTGGCTGAAAAGCGGTCTCCCCTATAGCATTCACGATGATGACCGCCCCAATGAGAAGTTCTGCAACTTCCTCTCACCGGAAGAAAGCATAGAATATCACTCTCGCCTGCTGATGAGTGACAGATATGCAAGGTGCTGGAGATATAAGCCCACCGACTACCATAACTGGCTCTTGTCTATCAAGGCAGCCGGTTATGCCACACGCAAGGATTATGTAAAGGTGTGCGAGCGTATCATCCGACAGCATAAACTGTATCTCTACGACCAGCAAGCAGAAAGAATGTGAATACAACAACAGAAAATAAAACAATAAGAAAATAAAGAAATGAAGAAATTAACGTTTTTATTGGCAACCTTCCTGATGACAAGCTATGCCAATGCACAAGTAGTTTTCGGAGAGAATGAAAAGGAGTATGTAAAAAGTACCTCATTCTCCAGTGGTAGACAGCCAAAGAAAGATGCAAAGCCTTATCTTTCGGGACAGGAGAAGTTCAAACTCTCAGCCGTTGGCGACAACTGGTTTGGCAGTGTAAAGGCAGGCATGTCAACTTTCACCGGTGCTCCTGTAGGATGTACCGATTTCTTTGGTCATACACGCCCAACGATGCTAGTCAGTTTCGGAAAATGGCATTCACGCTTCTTCGGAACCCGATTGGTTTATCAGGGCTTTACCTTTACCAATGCCGAGAATGAGGCCATGAACTACCAGAACTATCATGGAGATCTGATGCTGAATCTCTCCAGTTTCGTCCGTAGCAGCTACAATCCTCTTCCAAGATGGGATTTCGCTCTCTATCTGGGTGCTGGTGCTATCAAGAACACTACCATCCATAACGCACCTTTTGCCGTCAGTCACGGTTTCCTTTGCAGCTACAGAGTAACCAACCGCCTCCATGTAACAGCCGAGATGGGTGGAACCAGTACTTTTCAATGGTTTGACGGCATAGGCAAGGACAAGCATTTTGGCGACAATATCCTTCATGCATCCCTGGGTGTTACCTTCTGTATCGGCAAGCAGGGTTTTGACCGAAAGCCAGTTCTTGAAGTATTAGGCGACAATGGTAATAAAACCTGCTTTCTGTATGACGATAGCAAATTCCCTAAAAATGATTTTGAAGGACTTAAAAGTTTGAAGGAAAGAATGAGCAAGGGAGACGATGGTTCCTTGGCATCTTCCGGTATTCAACTGGATGCCCCGATTCTGTTCTTCTTCAAGATCAATACCACCACCCTCATTGACAAGCAGCAGCTGGTGAACATTAAGGAGATTGCTAAAGCCGTAAATGAAAACGATCTTCGAATCAACATCTATGGAGCCGCCGACAGCAAGACCGGAACACCGAAGCACAACCAGAAGCTCAGTGTTCGCAGAGCCAGATATATTGCCAAACTGTTGATGAAGGCAGGTGTTGACAAGAGTAAGATGCGTGGTTTCAGCAGGGGCGGTATCAATATCTACAAGCCATATACCGCAAACCGCCATACATGCGTCATCGTCTATAAGGAACAGCAGTAACATTTAAAGCATATTGTCATGACTATCATACGTAAAAATACCAATCCACGGGCAACCGACGTTGCTCCCCAGCTTCAAAGTGTATTGCATGCCAATGGTATGCAAGCTCATATCTCATTGACAGAGACTGGCACCTACCAGCTCGTGACCCTCTCACACAACTCTTCCCAACCTCGTTATTATGACCTGAGCGAGAAGCAGTTGGATGCTCTGGTCAACGGCGGCACGAATGCCTGGAACAAAAACGCATACAACACCTTTGTTTCCATTGTGAAAGACGATTATTATATTCCCGGTTCCTGGTTGGCAGCCAAAAATGCCAATTCTCCGGTAAATCATGGCTTGTGGGGACACACCATCATGGATGGAGAATATGGGTATCGAGACCCACGATTCCGTCCGTTTGCCGGTCCGGGTTTTGGAAAATTTGACAATTCACCCCTTGGCATCCTCTTCGGTGGTAGCAGATACCACATCAGAAGAGTGATAGGAAGACCTTACTTTGCAAACAGCGCACCTGTTGTAGTAGAACGTCCTGATGGCAGGCTGAAACCCGGTGAGCTGAAATCGGGCAGTTATGGTTTCTACGATAAGGGAAATCAGAAAAAGGATGCTCTCTCCAACCTTGAAGTAGATGTCAAGCCTAGGGTTTTAGAACGACCGAAAGGCAAAGCCTTGCCTCTGAAGGACTATATCAATGGTTACAGTACCCTTCTGACCTTTAGCGGTGCAGGTTTTGCAGAAGTACTCTCATCCCATGGCATCGTGGTTGATAAAGACAAGAAGACCCTCACCATCAAATCAGACGGCGTAAACAGAAACCTGGAATATACTCTTACCGACGAAGAACTCAATACAATTTTGAATGATAAGTTGAGATTTACAGATACCAGAGGCAAGAAAAAGCAGGTTTACAACAAGAATGCCCCTAACATCAGTGAGCGTCTGGATGTGATCAATAAGGTGATTGCAAATGACTTTGCCGACAAGATCACCGTTGACCATCTTCAAAGCAAAGACTATATCAACATCAAGCTGAAGCCTGATACAGAAGCAGCCCTTGGCTTGACGGAAGCAAAAGCCAACGAGTATAACAGGAATATCGATGTCCTGGAACTCAACATGCAGGATATGCGACAAGATTATAAGACCGGTTTTGTTGATAAGTGGAACACCATCGGAGTTGTGGACGGCAGAATGCTCCCGGAAAATATGGGTTTCTATTTGCCTATGAATAAGGGGCGCAGAGTGACTGTAGGAGAGATTCAAGCCTACCCTACCAATGATGGTGAAAAGACTTCTTACCGCATGACTGCCGTTGTCAATAATCAGCTGATGAGCCGTGAAATCAGCACGGATGACTACAACAGATTCCTCAATTACGATGATGAGCACCGTTTACAACTGTTTGACAAGGTGTTCGATGAAGTCAAGATTAAGAGTGCATCCAATGGACAGCTTGAAGACAAAGTGTATTCCGGAAACATCGATTCTGCAAAAGGTGTAGTGTCTCTGAAAGGTGACTATTGCCTGGTAAGCGGCAAATCATCCGCAGCCATTACCGCTGCAATGGCTTGGAAGGATGAGATATCCGGTGATTATCTGATCAACCTCAGAACCAACAAGGATGCCGGTATGTGGTCTTTCAAGATCAGCCAGGAGCAGTATAACAAGTTCCAGTATGCCACGGATGAAGAAAGAGCCAGTCTGCTCTCTTCCCTTCTTCCTACCGATGCCAAAAGCAATGAGAAGATGAAGGTGGTAGCAGCCAGCAGCATCTACCAGGGTGGTTACATGAGGGAGCAGAATGCTAATATCTCTCCGAAACTGGATAGATACAACCTCAATGATATAAGAGAGCAGACTAAGATCAACCTTCTTGGCGATGCCTACGTGAATGGAGAGTCCCTTGAAAACGTAAAAGCAAGCAAGGAATGGAAGCGAAGTGGTGAACATGGCCGTGATACCCAGGTGGGAGATATCGTAGTGGAAAAGCTGAAGGATGCCAAAGGACAGGAAATAGAAGGCAAATACAAGATGACAGCTGTCATCGATGGCAATGTCTTCTCCCATGAAATTACGGAAAAGCAATACAACAAGTTCATGACCGTAAACAACCTCCAGCGAATGAAGCTCTTTGACAAGATCTTCCCTGAGGTAGAAATGAAGACGAAGCCGGAAAACCGCTTCAACCTTGGAGCAGCCCTTCTTGCTGCCGTGACAACAGGCGTGGGAGTCATGGCAATTGCATCAGAGTCTCGTCCGCATCACAGTCCGGTGGTATTTGAAAGCGGACCGGTGTTCTCAAAACCTGGTGTTGTTTCTGCTGCTGAAGTTTCAGCATCCATTTACGAGTCTATGAACAATGGACCAGCACCATCAGAAGGTTATGGCTTAGGAAGATAACAGATTTCATTTCTAACAGAAAAGATATATGAACGATACAGTACATATCTTTAGAACAGTAACGTTACGTCCTCATTGGTTTCAGTATGTCATCAATGAGTTCGTAGCTTTGTGTTTCTTTCTTGGCAGCATCTGGGTATGGAAATTTTGCTATTTCCAATACCATGAGTTGGCAATATACGTTGGCATAGCTTTATTCCTCTATCTGCTGTTCAAACTGATATATCTGGCAAGGATGGAATATGTGATAACAGGGGAACAGATTATCATCATGCATGGTGTTCTGTCCCACTCTACCGATTACGTCGAGTTGTATAGAGTTGTGGATTACCGGCAGCACAGAAGCCTTCCGCAGCAGATTTTCGGACTGAAGACCGTAACCATCTTCTCTGGTGACCGGAATAATTCGAAGCTGGATTTAATAGGTATCAAAGCCAATAACAATATTGTTGCCGACATAAGGATGAGAGTTGAATTTAATAAACGACACAAAAGTATCTATGAAATTACAAATAGAAATTAGGCGAACTATGATTCTCCTGTTGTTCTTTTCCACCATGATTTCCTGCTTCGGACAAAGCGTAACCCAATCCAATCCTCTGGAATATGCAGCTATCGGTGAGGGAGAGTCACGAATAAATGAGATCATTGGCAAGCAGAATGAAATATTGGACACTTTAAGCGTGCTTCATGGTGGAATGGTTGTTGCAGAAACCAAGATGAAGAAATGGGAACAGAAGTATAACAGTTACCTGAAAACAACCCAAGGGTATGCAGATGCCATCAAAGCTGGCTGTACCCTCTATATGCAAGGCATGCAGACGCTTTCTGCCTTATGGGAAATCAATACAGCCTGTAAGATCAATCCGCAAGGTATCGCTGCTTCTGTTTCCATGAATACGCTTTATGCCGAAACAGCTGTAGAACTTGTCAAGACGTATCGCATTTTGAAGTCGGTTGTAGCCAAAGGCGGTGAAGGTAACATGCTCAAAGGCTCAGAACGTACAAAGATTCTGTGGCAGCTGAGTACCGAGTTGGAACAGCTTAACAGGAAGTTTCGAAGCCTGGCATTGAGTATCAGCTTGTACACTTTCGAAGACGTATGGAACAAAGCCATTGCAGGTAAGATACAAAAGAGCAACAAAGTACTGGCAAAGGAGGCACTGAGCCGTCAAAAGCAAGCAATGAAAGTAGTTGCCAGGTTCTACCGGGAGAGACAATCACATAAAACATGGGGGTGGTAATGATGAAACATATAAGATTAATCAGATATATCTTCCTACTGATGGCTCTATTTCTGGCTCCTGTATCATCAAGTGCCATTGGTGTTGCAGAAGACCTGGTAAGAGCAGGTATGTTCAAGACTTTTGCAACATCTGCCACAAAAGTTCTCAAAGCATCCGATGGCGTACTTACCGTGAATGCAGGAGAACACATGATGTCTAAGGAAGAAATCGATAAGGTGGTGAAATTCCAGACCCAGTTCAACAACTATCTCACCAACTTTGACAATATTCTTACCTATGCAGCAGAAATCTACGCTATCTATTATGAAGTGGATCAGACAGGTAGAAACCTCAGTGAACTGAAATCAGTGGCACTCTCCTCTCCTACCAATATCATAGCCGTAGCCCTTTTGAGGTCAAGGAACTACATTTATAAAGATGTCGTAGAAAACGGAGTACAGATAGCTTTGGATATCGAGAAACTTCTTCCTTTAAAGAAGGACAAAGAGAAGAATGCAAAGATGTCTGAGAAAGAACGTCTGGAATGCATCGGTAATGTCAGGAAGAGTTTAAGGGAAATGAATAGAAAGATCAGAAAGATGAATCTTCTTCTTCGCTATACAACTCTGATGGACTGTTGGTATGACCTGAAAGGACAATACTACAGACCCAAAAGTATGCATGCCATCTGTAAGAGTTGTCAGAGACGGTGGGCAAATAATGCCACAAAATGGAAACGTAAATAATAATAGAAATGGATGAATCAAAAGAGTTACAAGGATTATATACCATATTTAGAGCGACAATTTATATTTCATTGTTGCTTGAATTTTTCATGTATGCATTGGATCCAACCTCCTTAGATTTCCTTGGGGGATTGATAACCAATATACACTCACGCTTACAATTACTGTCAGTGTACCAGTTCCTGCCCTATAGCAAAATGGTTACGGTTATGCTGGTCATCATCACATGTATCGGTACCAAAAACAAAAAGCAATTAGAGTTTGATGCCCGAAAAATGGTTTTTTGGCCAATAACTCTAGGCTTGCTTTTTGTGATACTGTCAGTATTCATCTATAATTGGAACTGGCACAGCAGGATATGGCTTTTCAAGGCAAATGTCTGGGTATATATGCTCTTCTCCCTCATAGGTGTAGTTGCCATACATGTTGCCTTGGATAACGTTGCAAAGTATTTCAGAAACGGACTTATGAAAGACCGTTTCAACTTGGAAAATGAGAGCTTTGAACAACCGGAAGACCTGGTAGAAAATAAATTCTCGGTCAATATACCGATGCGTTATTATTATGGTGGCAAATTCCGACACGGCTGGATAAACATCATCAATCCATTCAGAGGTACGTGGGTTGTGGGAACTCCAGGTTCCGGTAAGACCTTTTCCGTAATAGAGCCTTATATCAGACAACATAGTGCAAAAGGTTTTGCCATGGTAGTATATGACTATAAGTTCCCTACCCTAGCAACAAAGTTGTTCTATCATTACAAAACCAACCAGAAAAAGGGGCTTACCCCTAAAGGATGCAAGTTCAATATCATCAACTTCGTGAATGTAGAGTATTCAAGAAGAGTCAATCCTATACAGCAGAAATATATTGCCAACTTAGCAGCTGCCCAGGAAACAGCAGAGACACTTATTGAGTCTCTTCAGAAGGGCCAGAAAGGAAGTGGTGGTGGTAGTGACCAGTTCTTCCAGACTTCTGCAACCAACTTCCTTGCAGCCTGTATTTATTTCTTCGTCAACTATGGGAAGAAACCATACGATGAAGACGGAAATGAGTTGGAGGCAGAATATGCACCAGTTGCAGGAACACCACACCAAAGGTTAACAGGTAAGGTTTTTGCCAAAGGACACAGAGACGACAATAACTTTGTTGTAGAGCCAGCCTACTGGAAAGGGCAATATTCAGATATGCCGCATGTACTTTCCTTCCTGAATCATAGTTATGAGGAAATCTTCGAAGTTCTGATTACTGATCCGGAAGTATCTCCTCTCCTGGGTCCTTTCAAGACTGCCTACGAAAATGGAGCGATGGAGCAGTTGGAAGGTATGATTGGTACACTCCGTGTACAAACCTCACGTCTGGCAACCAAAGAGGCTTATTGGGTATTCAGTGGAGATGACTTCGACCTGAAAGTATCTGATCCTAAAAATCCAAGCTATCTGCTCATTGCCAATGATCCGGAAATGGAAAGCATCATTGGTGCCTTGAATGCTTTGATTCTAAACCGACTTGTTACCAGAGTAAATAGTGGACAGGGAAAAAACGTACCGGTAAGTATCATTGTCGATGAGCTTCCAACATTATATTTCCATAAGATTGACCGTCTTATAGGTACAGCTCGTAGTAATAAGGTTGCTGTAACGTTAGGATTCCAGGAACTTCCACAGCTGGAAGCAGATTATGGAAAGGTAGGTATGCAGAAGATTATCACAACCGTAGGTAATGTAGTGAGTGGTTCTGCCAGGGCCAAGGAAACCCTTGAATGGTTATCAGGCGATATCTTCGGAAAGGTAGTTCAGATGAAAAAAGGTATCACTATCGACAGAGATAAAACCTCTATTAATCTCAATGAGAATCTCGACAGTCTAGTTCCTGCATCTAAGATTTCCGATATGGCTTCAGGTTGGCTCTGTGGTCAGACGGCACGAGATTTTACAGTAACGAAAACCGGCAGAAAAGGTTCCATGGATATTCAGAAAGCAGAAGAGTTTAAGACAACGAAATTCTTCTGTAAAACAAATTTTGACATGAATGCTATCAAGAAGGAAGAAGCTGCCTATGACAAGTATCCACTTCCGAAGTTTTATAACTTCGGAACCTCTGATGCCAAGGAACGAACCCTTTATAAGAATTTCAATCGTATTGACAAGGAAGTGAATGAAATGATTACTCGCATACAGAAAGAGTTCCCTAAGCAGATTAAAAAAGCAAGTAAAAAATAAAAGAGTGCTTCATGTGTTCCCAAATATCTATAGATATACAACTACATTCTTGCCAAAGCGTTGCTTATATATATAATAAGGTGTAAATAACCCTAAAGCAACATGAGTTACAAATAAAAAAGTTAGTATTATGGCTACAATAAAAGTAAAATTCAGAGCATCCTCGGTGCCGGGAAAGGAAGGCACATTGTATTATCACCTCATTCACCAGCGCAACCTGCGCTGGATCAGTACCGACTATCATGTCTTTCCAGAAGAGTGGAACGACAAGAAGTCGGCTATCATTGTTTCTAACCGCAACAACAGACAGGCGCATCTACAGCTCATCCAGTCACAAATAGATTGGGAGATGAAGCAGATGCAGCGTATCATCCATGACAAGGAGATGGATGGCATTCCTTATACCATTGACGACATAGCTAAGGAAATACAGCAGCTGCCACCAAACAAGAGCGTCTTCACCTTCTTCCGCCAACAGATAGCCAAGAAGGAGCAGCTGCAGTGCATTGGCACCCAGAGCAACTATACCAGTGCCGCCAATAGATTTATGGAGTTTCGTAATCACGAAGACCTCACCTTCTCTCAGATGACCAGCGAGATGATGGAAATGTATCAGGCATGGCTGTTCAACAGAGGTATCGGACAAAACACCGTGTCCTTCTATCTGCGAACCCTGCGCACACTCTACAACAAGGCAGTGGAAACAGGCCATGCGCCAGCCAAGGACATCTTTGCTCACGTGCAGACCGCTAACGTGAGAACTGCCAAACGAGCCATCTCTGTAAAGGATATTCGTAAAATAGAAAACCTGGAGTTGCCAACAGGTTCCTCCCTTGACAAAGCACGAGACCTGTTTTTGCTCAGTTTCTATCTCCGAGGCATGGCATTCGTAGATATGGCGTTCCTGAAGAAAACAGACTTGAAATGTGGCTTGGTGAACTACAACCGTCGCAAGACCCACCAAAATCTCAATATCGAGTGGATGAAGCCGATGCAAGCCATCATCGACAAGTACGCCCAACAAACGAAGGACTCCCCTTACCTGCTACCCATCTTGACTGGCAAGGAATCCTCTCCATACACGGCATACCGCAAGGTGGAGCACAACACCAACTACAACCTGAAGAAAATCGGTGAGATGGTAGGCTTGAAGATACCGCTGACCACCTACGTGGCTCGCCACACGTGGGCAAGCGTAGCCTTGCACATGAATATACCAATAGCCACCATCAGCGAGGGCATGGGACACAACTCCTATAAGACCACACAGATTTACTTGCAGTCATTAGACGTAGCAACCATCAATGAAGCCAACAAGCGGATTATAAGCAAAATCTTAAAAGAGTTGTAAATAAATCGTTATATTTACCCCTTTTCCAAATGATAGGGTTAAATGTTTAGCAAACTTCGCCCTTTCTTATGGTAAGAGAGCAAAAATGGCCGAAGTGACCGCAAATCTGCCATTTGGAGAGTTCTTCCGAGGCAGATTTGCTAAACAATTGTGTTAAATCTGGGGAGTGATATACAGAAAAGGAAAAAATCTGACACGTAATTCAACTATTTTTTGTACTTTTGCACCAAGTTGTATCTCTTACCATAAGAGTGTGCAACAAATGTAAGATAAAGATACATGTGCAGAGGCTGCATGCCAAGCACTCATATTACGATTAAGATTATGCACAACAAGAACAAATGGACTAGGCTTCCACAACCATCATGTATGGTTGCAGCTGAGGACATAAAGTAGAGCAGAATTTATGAAACCGGATGGTACGAGTTCTTTTTCTACAGCCGACGAGAAACTTGTTTCTCCAAAGGGCAACCACGTTACTGAGCCAGACGTAAAGACTGGTTCAGAGGTAAAGAAGTGTCGTCAATCGGACGGAACCACATGGTCGTATCTCTTTATGCATCATAGCAAAGTGAAGAGCATGGAGACACAGCTGATTAAAGACGGCAGAACCTATTTTGTGCATAAAACCATACGGTATTTCAAGAAACAGGGCAAACATAGGGTGCAGCATCAGGAAGTGCCGACCGTCAGCGGTCTGGTCTTCTTCCAAGGTTTTCCAGAAGAAATACAAACCTATCTTGACAAGAATTTCCCTCGTACTTATTTGTGCAAGAACTACAGCACAGGCAGAGTAGCAGAAATCAAAGATTCACAGATGCAACCCTTCATGCGTATCGTAGAGACTTCACCTGAGCGTATCCGTTTCCTTCTCCACCCTTATCATTATTATGCTCGCAACCGCATTCTTCTCCGTATCACCACAGGTGAGATGGCAGGATTGGAAGGCTACATCATTCGTATTGACCGAGATCGCCGTCTGGTGATGGACATCGGTGGAATGAGTGTAGCAATCAGCGGTGTTCATGCCGAGCATTTTGAGGAAGTGGAGCAAAGCAAAACCTCAATCACCCATGAGAATATCTTTTACCAGCGCAACCTGCAAGAGCGGCAAGTGCTGATAGACCGCTATTTCCATCCTGTAAAAGACGACAAGGAAGTGGCATTGCAAGCAGAAAACATCGACTATCTGAGAAAGTACGCCTTGGATGAAGTGGCACACAACCGAATCACCCTCAATGACACATGGAAAATCTATTCATTCATCATTGAGGAGATTGGCTACTATTATTCACCATTCATAGAACAGTTCAAGGAACACCTCGACCCCATCATGCGCGAAGGAGGCAAGGTACTCCAAGAAATGGAACAGATTATCAAAAGTCCTCATATCAGTCCTAACGACAAGACCAGATATGAGAATGATTATCAAAGAATCTTTTCGCAATATGATTATCTGTTTTAAAGATTCATACATCATACCATGACCGATTTCGCAACTTTTGTAAACATTATCATCGACGAGCTTACGAAAGAAGGTAGAATGCATACCGCTGAAACACGCAAGTATTCAGCCAATCGCCTATTGATGTTTATGGGCGACCATCCCACACCTATGGACAAATGGGACGATATGTTTGTTCTGGACTACGAGACATGGCTGAAAACACAGGGGCTGTCGCCATCTACAACCGCTTTTTACCTATCGCAATTGTGTGCATTCTATAAGCAAGCTGTAAAAAAAGGCCAAATACAAGGGCACGACATTTTTCGCCTGGTAAACAAGACTCCAGCGCCAAAACTTACCGCCCAACAGTTTCCCTCGATAGCCGAGTTGCGCTATTTGCAAACTCTCAATCTTAATAAGTCGCAGGATTTCGCACGAGACATGTTCTTGTTCTCACTTTATGCAAGAGGTATGAACTATGTGGACATGGCATATCTGAAGAAATCCAACGTTAAAGACGGAATGCTCACCTACATTTCCCATACATCAGACAACAATCCTGCAGTCACGATCAAATGGGACAAGGCAATGCAGCAGATAGCTGACAAATATACCTCCGACACAGAGTATATGTTCCCTATCATCACCAAGGAAGGAAATGCCGATGAAACAGAACAAATAAAAAGAAGTCGCCATAATGTGATATACAACTTGCGTTCTATTGGCAAGCTATATAAATTCAGCGTCTCCCCCACCATCGCCATGACCAAGGATTTGTGGCGCAAGATTATGGATGAGGTGAGCGTAAGTGAGGTAATATAAATTAAGACATAGTATGAAAGAAATAAAAGAAACTATATATAATTCAGTAAAAAGAATGCAGGAAGCACCCCAAGACCATCTGATTGGATTGTCAACAGGTTTTGAAAGACTTGATGAAGTTCTTGGTGGACTTGTTGAAGGTACTCTTGTCACTATAGGAGGGCGAACAGATATGGGCAAAACAGCTTTTGCCTTCAACTTGTTGAGGAATCTCTCAATTGAAAAGAATATACCTTCTCTGTATATTTCATTAGAGAGCACAGAGCAGTTGTGTACTAATACGCTTATTGCATGTACGCTTAACATAAAGTATAGAACATTGCTTAGTGGTCAACTAATTGCAGAGGAATGGGAAAAACTGGACAAGGGATTATCTAGAATAGTAAACGCACCAGTATATCTGGATACAAAATCGACTTACACTATAGATGACATTTGTAAAACTGTCGAAGAATCGGTACAAGAACATCAAGTAAAGATCGTTTTCATCGACTATCTACAATTGATTTTTGCAAAGACTGGTTTCACAGAAAACAGATACTTGGAGTTGAACTATATAACGAGGAGATTAAAAGCCTTGGCAAAAGAGTTCAACATTACAATCGTATTGCTTTCTCAACTGAATAGAAATGCTGAGGACGAAAAGCGTTTTGAGCATCGACCAGTCTTGACAGACCTTAGAGATAGCGGGACTATTTGCGATGATAGTGATGTGGTTTGCTTTGTGCATAGACCAGAATATTATCATATCTACCAAGACGAAAAAGGTAATGACATGCATAATGTCGCATTGATTATTGTAGCCAAGAATAGATTAGGCTATACAGGAGATGCTGTATTGCACGTTGATATGGCTAGCAGAAGATTCTTTGAGGGTCCTTTAGATGATAATATGATTGATGGTTTAACAAGTGGCTTAGATATGCCAAGTGTTGGACAACCATTTTAGATGACAAATCTCCGAGCTTGGCAAGGAGAATTATTAAACTATAAATTTAATAAAATAAAAGTTATGGGTAAATTTTACTTGTAGCTAAAGCCAAGGATGATGGCTTTAGCATTTAAAATGACGATGTGGATGAGTACGCTAGTATCATTTTCCACATTGAACGGATTCTTTTAGTCGCCAATTGTAACTTCAGAGTTTGAAATCTGTTAGTTCTTAGCAGAAAACATACCAGAAGAATAGTGTGACAAGGAGAAAAAGTTGCCAACTATAGCTTGGTCAACATCAGCCTAACGCATGGATAGCTTATCTGCGGTTCGAGTCCGCAGGTTAGGCCAAACAAAACGACAGCAATATTATGTGGAAAGATTCGGAAACAATAATCGACTATTTGAACTTTGACTATATCATTGATGCTGTGGTCAAACTTGTGCTTGATGAAGACTTATCTCCGTCAAGCATAGGACTCTATGGAGATTGGGGAAGCGGGAAATCCAGTCTGATGAAGATGGTTGAACAACATCTTATATCCATGAATGATAAGTCGATACTATGTATTCGATTTAACGGATGGCTATTTGAAGGATATGAAGATGCCAAGACTGCATTATGTGGAACCATTCTTGAATCAATCCACAAAAAAGAAGGACTTTCTTCTCAGGTTAAAGGAAAAGTAAGAAAGCTATGGAACAAAGTCGATGTTCAAAAAATATTGGGCAAAGGCATACGTTATGGTTTGGATTACTTTATGACAGGCGGTGTTCTTAGTTTGACCGATTTTACAATATCCCAGATAACCAATGCCTTGAAAAAGAATGCAGAAAACGTTACTGAGGAAGATATTGCTAAAGCCTTACGCTCTTTGAAAACAGACAACAACATCCGTAAAGATATAAAGAATTTCCACGATGAATTTGAAAAGATTCTAAAAGAAACAAATATCAAGCATCTTGTTGTCTTTATTGATGAATTAGACCGTTGTTCTCCAGAAACCATCTTGGACATTATTGAGGCTATGCGATTATTCCTATTCGCTAAGGGCACTTCATTTGTCATTGGTGCAGATCAACGATTAATAGAATACGCCATCAAGACCAAATACAAAGAGGTTATTGGCAATAACCTTGATATTGGTCGTGAATATATGGAAAAAGTAATTCAATATCCAGTAAACATCCCAGCCCTTGACGAGAATGAAGTAGAACAATATATATCATGTCTCTTGCTAGAAAAGGATTTGGAAAAAGATGAATTTGCTGAGATTCTACAAATCATAAAGGGATTAAAGCCTTTGGAAAGATTTGACTACGAATATTTGAATCAAAAGAAGGCCGAATTAGCTAATAAATGCAAGAAATCTTTATATTTATCTGGACAAATATCTTCTGTTTTAGCAAAGCAGATTAATGGTAATCCACGCCAATGCAAAAGATTCCTTAACACACTTTTCATGAGACTTGATATGGCGAAGTCAAGACATATTGAGTTGAAGAAAAATGTGATGGCAAAACTTATGTTGATAGAGTATTTTGCAGCGCCCCTGTACAAGTTGGTTATTGATCCAAAGAACAAGGGTGACTTTGCAAAATTTGAGAATGGCGAGGATGATGTTGCCTTATTCAAGGATTATGCCAATAATGATTGGGTAAAAGCCTGGAAAGGTATTACTTGCAAAATTTCAGATGAGAACATAAGCGACTATTATTACTTCTCTAATTCACGCTTCACCTATAACCAATCTGTAGGATTACTGCTTTCGCCAATTGGACAATTATGCCTAGAAAAACTGATGGCAAAGAATGAAACAAACAGGAAAGAAGCCGAAGCCTTTTTAAAGGAATTGTCTCTGATGGATAGAAAGCATATTGCCAACACATTGTTTGAGCAATTGAAAATGGAAGACAAACTTGACAATGATTTATTCAAGTCTTACGCTTTAGTTATTTGCCATAATGACATGATAACCGAAGCCTTGCTTCAGATTAAATCCATTCCAAGTGATAGATATAGTCAAGCACAAAAAATATATTTGCAAAATTTTGCAGATATTTTGTCTCCGGAAGAAAAAGAAAGTCTGAAATCTTATTTTGGAGATAATTTTGGACAAATCGGGAAAACATTAGAACACATTATTAAGAAAAATAAGTAATGGGAACATCCAGTCTATATAAAGGTCCCAAAAGTGCAGTCTTATTGCCTTCGGATTTTACCGAAGACGAAGAGAACAGTGGTATAGGTGATTTGAGTACCGAAGAAATTCCGGACTTAGAATCCTATAAGAATGAAGAACAGGATAAAGATGAAGAACAAGGAAATTCTGAAGAAAGTAAATTTGCGACCACAACATATTTTCAATCTGCCAAGCGAAACTTTACAAGTTCTTTCGGTGGAAGTACATCGAAGGTAAAAACTGCGATTAGTGGCTATGTTAAAGCTTTAGGAGGACACAAACAAGCTACTCAACAGTCAAAAACAGCCCGAAAGGTTACTGGAGGGATGTTTTATTTGCTTTCGGGTTCACCAGAAACTGTAAAAAAGAAGTTTGAGGAGGCTGGCATCCCTGTAGATGGTCGTCCAGTCAAAGATGTACTCAGTGACATTTGCTTGCATCTTGCCCCAGCTCCAAATAGTTTGGAAGACGCTTTGGTGATGGATTCTTTGATGGATGCAATGTCGGAGTTGTCGAAAACTTTGGATGTAACAGAAGACATACTTGAAGTTATAAACAAGGAATTTCTTCAGCAGTTCTTAAGTGTATTCGTAAAAGCGTATATTTTTAATAAGATTATACGTGATTGCTCTTATGGAGTATTGAAGAAATGTGAGTCTGCAAAAGAGATTAGGGACGGCGAGAAACAGATAAAAGACATAGTTGATGCTATTGTAGATTATGTTCTTCCTAAATGTATGGTAGAGGGAACAACGCCTGAAGAAATTTCAAAGGCTGTTGATGGTATGTATGATGCATGTTACCAAGAAGCAGAAAGGATAAAATGATGATAAAATATATCTGTAAGTTATCGAGCACAGATTTATTCTGTAAGAATGGTTACCAAACTATTGATCTTAGGAACTCCACTATATTCAAGTCAACATTTTGGACAAAACGCAAGCAACAGTTGTTGACTATACCCCATTTTTTCCAGGATGAAGCCTTGGATTTGTTCTACATATCGCTAATGGTGTTTTATGTAGATTGTAAGGTTAGTAGATCTGGTTATCCTGATAGATGGACACGTGAGTTTGCAATAGATATGCCTGTCTTGAAAAAGAATGCATGGGATGCAAACAAAGCCTTATTAGAATCTACGCTTAATTTCCTTACAGGTGATCGATGGCATTTTTCTTTCCGTGAACGTCCTTACTATATAGAAGGAGAAGCGAATTTTAAGAAAAGTCTCCACAGATACAGAAATACTAGAAAAATTCAAGATACAGATACTTTTTGTATGTTATCTGGTGGACTTGATTCCTTTATTGGTGCTATAAATCTCTTGGTTGCTCAAAAACAGCCAATCTTTGTTGGTAATTACAATGGTGGCAAGGGTGTTAGCGTTTATCAAGGGAAGGTAATTGATAGTCTGGTTTCACATTTTGATTATGCAAGAAAGCATTTCTTTCAATTCTATGCATCACCAAGTAGCGCAAATGAGAATACAACACGTTCGAGGTCTTTCATGTTCTTTGCCCATGCCATTCTGTTGGCAACAGGAATGGGACACCAAGTGAATTTGTGCATACCAGAAAATGGCGTCATATCACTTAATGTTCCATTGACCATACATAGAGCAGGAAGTTTGAGTACAAGAACCACCCACCCCTATTATTTAGGTTTGTTACAAAAAATCATGGATAATATGGGAGTTCAAGTAAAAATGTACAATCCTTTTCAGTTTAAGACTAAAGGAGAGATGATAGTTGAATGTGCAGATTTGGATTTTCTTAAAAAGAACATTCATTGGACGATGTCATGTTCACATCCTGACTTAGGACGATGGAGAGGAGAGTCTGCCTCCAATCATTGTGGTGTATGTCTGCCTTGTTCCATAAGAAGGGCTGCCATTCACAAGGCACAAATACAAGATACAAGCATCTATCGTGATGAATATTATCAAGACGAAGAAGCTTCCATCAATTTAAAATCATACAGATTAGGACTCTCACAAAAATGTGATCCATACTTTGCAATACAAAAGAATGGTCCCATTTATGATAGCAGAGATAAATATGCAGCATTGTATCAACGAGGAAGGCAAGAACTACTTGACTTTCTAAAAACTATTTCATGAGACTATACGATACACATTTTCATTTAGACTTACAGAAGAACGTTAAAGCGGCAATAGAAGAAATCAGTGCCAACAAGATTTATACTATTGCCATGACAAATCTTCCTGTATTATATGAGAAGGAACAAAAAGAATACGAAGACTCATACATAAGAATTGCTTTAGGGTTTCATCCTGAACTAATTGGCGAATACAAGAAGTATATCCCAATGATGTGGGAAAAATTGCCAAATGCCAGATATGTAGGAGAAGTTGGGCTGGATTTTTCCGACAGCACATACAAAAAGGAACAATTAGCCTTCTTTGAGGAGTTGATTGAAAAATGCCGAGAGGATAAGAATAAAATTTTGTCCATTCATTCAAGAAAGGCAGAAATCGAAGTTTTAAATTGTCTAAGAGGAAGAATTTCCTTTAAACCCATATTGCATTGGTATACTGGCAATATTAAAAACATAGAAGATGCTGTGGATATCGGATGCTATTTCTCTATCAACCAGAAAATGATGCAAACAATAAAGTTTAAGAAAATGGTAGAGATTATCCCATTAAATAGAATTTTACTAGAGACAGATAGTCCATTTGGTTCTAACACACAGGCTCACAGCAATATGTTAATCCAAACAACATCAATGTTGGCTAATATATTTAATATGAAAAAAGATGATGTGGAACAAACTCTGTGGAACAATTTTCAAGCACTATTAAAAAAGATATAAGACAATGAATATAACCAAAACAGAAATAGAAGGCGTACTCATTATAGAGCCACGCCTCTTCCGTGATGCTCGTGGCTACTTCTTCGAGAGTTTCAGCGAGCGAGAGTTTGAAGAGAAGGTCTCTCCTATCCTGGGACATAGTGTTCACTTCTGCCAAGACAATGAGTCTATGAGTAGCTATGGAGTAATGCGAGGCTTGCACTTCCAGCGCCCACCATATACTCAGAGCAAACTGGTTCGTTGCGTAAAAGGCAGAGTGCTCGATGTGGCAGTAGATATTCGTAAAGGCTCCCCTACTTACGGCAAGCATGTGGCAGTAGAACTGACAGAAGATAATCATGTCCAGTTTTTCATTCCTAAGGGCTTTGCTCATGGTTTCGCTGTCCTCTCAGAGACAGCCGTCTTCCAGTACAAGTGTGATAACTTCTATCACCCAGAGGCAGATGGTGGCATTAGCATCCTCGATGATAGCCTTGGTATTGATTGGAAAATCCCAACCGAGCATGCCAATCTTTCAGAAAAAGATACGAAGCATGAGATGCTAAAGGATTTCGATTCACCATTTGATATCAACGTGGATTTATATAATTAGGGTCTTATGGCTGATAAAGAATTTTTAGAGCGGATGCTCTCGATGCTCCCAGAAGAGTTTCAAGACATTTACGATGATACGATACCAGAAGCAAAGGAGATACGCAAGAAGATGGGAAAGAAGGTTTCTTCTGTAAAGTCCTATTCCTGTGCTATGCCGATGTTTGAAGATATTCGTAAGCTCAATTACAAAGGACAAGCCAAGGTCTGCAAGACCTTTCATCAGTACTTAAAGAAGAATCCTAATGTGGTATCCTTCTTTCTCGACCGCTTCGAGGAAACCTATTCTCGAATTGATATGAAAAACTTAGAAGAATCTGTAGAATGGATCGGTTATACCGTGAATGATATGGACAATGCGATTTCTGAGATAGATTATAACGACCCTATGACCTTCTTCGATATTGAGAAATTAATGGGTAAGGTAATCTGTAAAGAGCTGAAGTGTAATTCTCTTAACTGATTATATCGATAAATAGAAGCTTCTTCTCATACGGAGCGAGAGAAAAAATGTTCTACCTATAGTAGTAAAAATGGGATATTCAAAGATTTGATAGAGATAATACAAAAGATACAGCCTTCTTTTGAACCCTCTACTTTGATAGATGCAGCATTCTTGAATAAGATACAGGATGATATAGAGAAATTGTATTCAACTTCAAACTTGTGTGTCTGGCAGAACAGGGAATATCTCTTTTTCAAGTCAAAGTTTAGAACTGTCTTAAATATTAGACAACTATATTACCCTATAGGTTTTGTTAAGCCCTACAGTTTATTTCAATCAGCATTGAGTAAAAGGTATGAAGAGTTGGTCTATAGGCATCGAAAACGTTGTGCGCATAATACGCTATCCTATCAAGTAAACAAGCCTGATTTTAGTGTTCTTGCCTCAACGGATTTCTCCTATCAGAGTTATTTCTTTAGATTTGCTTTGATAGTGCTGATAGATGAGATATTCATGGCATTATTTAGAAAATATGTTAGTTTGCAGAATTGATTCTGGAATGATGGCTGTGATGCTAGATGATTTAAAGCGAGTAAATTGTAAGCTGAAACAATTGAAGGATTATTTGATAGAGTTCTTTCATTTGCCAGAGGATGAGGATGATACTATTTGGGAGAATGATAGAAATGAGTTTTTAAAAACAATAGAAAAGAAAAAGTAAATGTCAAATCAAACAAATGTCGAGATAAAAGATAGGCAGCGTGATTCCTATTACGATTTTTTGCGTGGAATAGCAATTATGATGGTGATAGGTATTCATACCTATACTGATGGATTCATGCATTTTAACTTGTTCTTGAGACAATTTTTAAATTGTGCCGTTCCTATATTCTTGGCAATATCAGGATACTTTATAGGAAGGAAAAACTTTGAGAATGGAAGTTATGGAATCTTTTTGCAAAAGCAAATACCAAGGGTATATATACCAATGTTAATTTGGTCTATTCCTTGGTTGCTGTTGTCATTACATCAAGGTGAATTACTATCAAAATCGCTGGTTAGAGTTTTTGTAGGAGATATGAGTATGAGTATCTTCTATTTTATAATATTGATAATGCAATATTACATATTAACACCATTTATTCAGAGGGCTAATACCCAATTCGGGGGGGGTAAATATGCAGTGATAATTACATTGATAGGAATAACCTTATTTGATAGGGTGTCCAGTTCCATGTTCTCGTTTTTGATTATGTTTTAGTAACTTAGCACACTGTAAATCAGTAAATTAAGCACAAAATATAAGACAAATTTAACTATCAAAAAGTCTGATGTAGATTCGCACAAGATTATAGTTTATTTAGCGAATGATTATCAATGACTTAGATGGTTATTACATTGTTTTTGATACTAAAAACTGGAACACAGAACTGGACACCCTACTTATTTGACTATTTGTTACGGATAAAAAGCATAAATGTGCCACTTGTTGGAAGTGCGGGATTATTTCCTGTATGGTTGATTTTTTATGTGATGGGAGTACTTAAGGCTCAAAAAATCAATCTGCCTTTTTTATGTAAGAGGCCTTTGATATGGGCTTTATTTGCAATCTTATTGTGCTGTTTACAGATAGGATTGATGTATAAACTTAATGGGGGTGTAGTACATGGCATAAAGTTGTCTGCTCACATTTATTCTTTTTTTGTGGTAATGTGGCTTTTTACAAAACAGGCTCGTTCTTGTTATTCTAAGATTCAAAATATTAAGGTTGTTCATCATGTAATTGTGGTAGGCAAATTATCCTTCTTCATTTATTTAACACATTGTCTCTTTTTGTACGCATTCAATTATCTGCAGTTTCCAAACGCTTGGTCTTTACGTTGGGTTACTTGTTTATGTTTGTCCTATGGAATGGCAATGGTATTTGATAAGGTTTGTCCTCAAAAAATGAAAAAATATTTTGGATTTTAATTAATTTGTAATAAAGAAATAATGGCTGGACAAAATAAACAGTTAGCAATAAATATGTTGGCACAGGTTGTTGTGTTCCTTGTACAAATGGGAATCAACTTCTTGCTTACGCCATTTATAGTCAAATCTTTAGGAGTTGAAGCATACGGATTTGTCGGATTGTCAAATAATATAATAGGATATTTGCAGTTGGCAACAGTGGCTTTGAACTCTATGGCTGGTCGATTTATAACAATAGAATATCATAAGGGAAATTTGGAACAAGCCAATAAATACTTTTCTTCTGTATTCTATTCTAATGTTGTGATCAGTGCAGTTTTAGCAATTATATCAATCATTTTGCTTGTCTTTTTGGAATATGTTATACATATCCCGGTAAACTTAATAGCTGATGTTAAATGGTTGTTTGCATTACTTTGTTTGAATTCTTTGTTGACATTAGTATTTAATGTGTATATAGTATCGCCTTTTATAAAAAACAGGTTGGATGCAACATCTGTTAGAAATTTAGTTTCCAATCTGATAAAAGCTGCCATCATTTTGATTTTGTTTGGATTCTTTAGTTCGCATCTATGGTACATAGGTTGTTCAACTTTAATATGCGGTATATATCTAATTATTGCTAATGTCAGGATTAAAAATAAGCTGACTCCAGAGTTAGGGGTAAATTTGAATTCTTTTGATTTTGTTAAAGTGAAGACATTGCTTGCTTCAGGAGTATGGAATCTTATTGGTAAGCTTGGGGATTTGTTACAGAGAGGCTTGGACTTGCTTTTTGCCAATTGGTTTATCAATGCTGCAGCGATGGGTATATTGTCCATTACAACTCAGATACCCTTTATCATACTTTCTGTATTAGGCTTGTTTACCTCTTCATTTGCTCCTTCATTGACAAAGGATTTTGCAAAGGGAAATCTAAATGAGATGCTGAATGAAGTATATAAATCAATAAGGATATTATCTATTAGTATATTAGTTCCAATTGCTATTTTATATATTTATGGAGATGTATTCTACAAGTTGTGGATGCCAACGCAGGATTCATTGCTGCTTCAAAAATTAACAATTTGCGGAACGTTTGCATTACTTGTAACTTCACCGTTAGATGGTTTTTGGAACGTATTTACTGTAACGAATAAGATTAAAGGTTCTTCTATATTCATGATTATTAATAGTCTTGTTGTATTCTTGACGGTATTGTTAGGATTGTTTCTTACTGAAGATATAACGACAAAGATGTTTATTATAGCAGCTGTCCGATCCTTATATGGAGTGATTAGAGGAATAGTATTCTTGCCAATATATGGTGCATATTGTATGAATTTGAAACGTACATTCTTTTATAAGCCAATAATCAAGTCATTGTTTGGGGTTCTAGTTACTCTTGGAATATGTTGGTTGTTAAGATTACTCTATGTACCTGACAATTGGCTTGGTTTCTTCATGGCATCTGTTTTTGTGGCCATAATTTCATGCTGCATTGGTAGTATTTTGATTTTGACGAAGAATGATAAGAAGTTTATAATGGAAAAAGTCATAAAACGAAGAATATGATAAAAATAAAAAATAAAAAAGATTGTTGTGGTTGTGAGGCTTGTGTCCAGGCATGTCCAAAACATTGTATAGAATTTATTTTAGACTCGCAAGGCTTTGGATACCCGAAGGTCGATGAAAATATTTGCGTAAATTGCGGTTTGTGCAATAATGTATGTCCTATTCTTAACGTAGATGAATATTCTCTACCTAAAACGACACCAGCTTATGCTACTTACAATAAGAGTGCCGAACAGAGAAAAACAAGTTCTTCTGGAGGTATCTTTACATTATTAGCTTCTAATGTAATAGGCAAAGAGGGTGTTGTTTTTGGTGCAAAATTTGATAGTGATTGGAATGTTGTCCATAATTATGCAGATAAGGTAGAACTCATAGAACCACTTAAACGAAGTAAATATGTTCAGTCCCGCATTGGTAATAGTTATAAGCTGGTAAAGGCTTTCCTTGCCAAAGGAAAACAAGTAATGTTTGTGGGTACTCCTTGCCAGATAGCTGGACTAAAGCATTATCTACGAAAGGATTATGATAATCTTCTGACGGTAGATGTAGTTTGTCATGGAGTCCCGAGTCCAATGATATGGCAGAAATACTTGATGGAAAAGAAAGTCGAGATTGCATCAACACATCATGATGTTTCCCCAAAAGACGTAGATTTTACTTCTATTTCATTTAGAGACAAGGTAAATTCTTGGCGTCGATTCCATCTTTCTTTTACCTATAAGGTAAGGAAAGATGGTATCGACGCCATTGGCACCGATTCCATCGTTGAGACTTCGTCTCAATATGTTTGGGAGAATGATTATATGCTTAGCTTTCTTCAGGATTATGCCAACAGACCTTCATGTTTTGAATGTAAATTTAGAAATGGAAAATGTAGAAGTGATTTGACTCTTGCTGATTTTTGGAATATAGAAGAATGTATGTCGGTTCCAGAAATGATAGGAGAAAAGGGTACTTCTCTTGTGCTTGTGAATTCTAACAGAGGAGAAAGAGAGTTTAATGAAATTGAATGCATAAAGGAACTTGTTCCTTTTGAAAAAGCTATAGCAGGTAATCCGGCTATAAAATATGATTGGTTGAAGCCGTTAGGTCATGATCCTTTCTTTCACTGGAACAAAAAATGTACAATTCACGATTCCTTAGAAAAGGCTACGAGGTTGACAGCTCAATTTGGAAAAATTTATAGTTATTATCAACGTTTTAATAAGAAAATGAGAAAATGGCAAAAATAGGCATTGTAACATTCTATAATACTCTTGACAATTATGGTCAGGTATTACAATATTTGGCAATACAAGAATATTTGGCATCTAGAGGACATTCTGCTAAATTAATCGTATTGGGGAAGGAACCAAGTCTTTTATTAAGTTTTTTACGTTATGGCAAAAGATTGTATCGTTTATTACAGCTGTTAATAAAAGGTAATAACAGTACATATAAAAAATGGGAAAGATGGTCCTTGAAAAACGACTTCTTCCATCCCCGCCATTTTAATTCTTTTAGAAAGCAATATTGTAATTTAGCATATGTGGAGAATCTTCAATATAAAAAAGGAGATTTTGATGCATTTGCGGTTGGAAGTGATCAGATTTGGTCAGCTTTAACACCTTATAGTTTCTTGGAATTTGCTAAATATGGAGAAGTTAAATTTTCTATAGCACCAAGTATCGGGAAAATGGTTGTGGACCAACGGGTAATATCTATAGTCAAAAAATGGCTAGTTGATTTTGGCTTCATAACATGTCGAGAGCAGTCTGCCGTGAGCATGTGTAAAAGTGCAGGAAGAGAAGATGCACAATTGGTATTAGATCCAACATTCTTGATATCTAAAGACAGATATCTAAAATATTCTGCTCCGGCTAAAAAACATGAAGATTATATCTTTGTATATATGTTAGGAGCAGATATTGCTGTTGATTTATCAGAAATATATGATTTTGCAGAGAAAGAAGGTCTTAAAGTTAAATATGTTGCTAGTCAGGGAAGAGAGGATAAATATTCTAAGGAATGGGCAACTATCCCTGAATGGTTAACTCTACTTGCAAATGCTAAGTATGTTTTCACTAATTCTTTTCATGGCATGGCTCTTTCCTGTATTTTTGAAAAGCAATATTTGGTATTCCCAATAATTGGAGAGATGAAAGGCATGAATGAGAGAATCTTTAAAATAGCAAAGGATTTCAATTGTGAAGAAAGAATATATTCTGATAGCATTGAAATTGTTAAAAAGAATATTGATTATGGATTTATTCAGTCTGTGATTGTAAGCAATAAGGTGAAAATTGATAAATTGATGAAATCTATAAAGTATTAGAAATTTATGATACCAAAGATTATACATTATTGTTGGTTTGGTGGAAAGCCAAAACCACAAAAGGTACTAGAGTGTATTGAAACATGGAAGAAATATCTTCCTGATTTTAAAATTATGGAATGGAATGAATCAAATTTTGATTATAGAAAAATAAAATATACAAGAGAAGCTTACGCAGTTAAAAAGTATGCTTTTGTCTCTGATGTTGCTAGATTATATGCTCTCTATGAATTTGGAGGCATATATTTCGACACAGATATCATTGTTTTGAAAAAGTTTAACAATTTATTGTATAATAAGTCATTTCTTGGTTATGAGGCTAATAACGTAATAGGAACAGGTGTTATTGGGGCCGAAAAAAAAACGGATTGGATATTAGATTTTTATAATTCATATAAGACAATCTCTTTTATTACGAAATATGGTAATCTTGATTTGCTTCCAAATACTTTGCGAATAAAGGAACTGTCTTTATTTAAAGAGCTTAAATTTGATAATCAAGAACTTGTAATTAATCAACAAGTACATATTTACCCGTTTGAGTTTTTTTGTGCTAAAGATTTTAAAACAAAAATATATCTTGCTAACAATTCAACTTATTGTATCCATGATTATAGTGGTACTTGGTTACAAACAAAGCAACTAACAATACTGATGCGTTTGAAAAATATTTTAAAAAAATATCAGTGCAACAAGTAAGTAATTTGAGTTAAAAAGAAATATGATACCTTATTTGATTATATTTATAATAGCTCTTACTTTTAGTATTTTTGCGCTTAAAGATTCTAAAAAATATTGGCTATTTTCTTGGATTAGTATTATTGCTATATCATTATTAATAGGTCTGCGCTATAATACTGGTATAGATTGGCTTCATTTTGACCAGTGTTATAGAAGAATAGTTCTGGGCTATAATGTAGATATTGAATTAGGCTTTAAAGCTTTATCTATATTGTTTGGCAAATATTTTGGGCTTGGGTCGTGGACGATATTTACTGTTATGGCTATAAGTTTTGTCTTTCCTCTTTATTTTTTAGGGAGAGAAAATATAAAATATTTGTACATTTTTGTTCCGTTATTTATATGCTTGCATTTAACAAATTCCTTAACGGTTTCAAGGCAATATGCAGCGATGGGTATGATTCTTTGCTCTTGTAAATATTTAAGCAGTAATGACTTGAAAAAATATATAGTTTGTTGCTTACTAGCAATTTTACTACATAGTACAAGTTTCATGTTTGCTATAATATTTTACTTGTTGTACCATTTAAAATGGATAGGTCATCGTTTATTAAAAACTTATTTAGTGTTGTTTTTTATATCTTTTATATTACAAAAATATTCCGATTCGATTTTTACATATATATATGATAATTTTAATTTCATTGCCATTTATGTAGGCAAGGAATCTTATGTAGACAATATTAATATTTGGGCTGATAAAGTCGGTATGTTAGAAAACACGGATACGCCTTTTCGTATGGCAATAAATAAAGTTTCGACATTGTTACTTATTTGTTATGGTGATAAGTTCTTAAAAAGTCATGAGAATAAATTTTATTTTTTTATTTATCATTTGTCTGTGATAGGTTTAATTATATATCCAATTTTTCAATCCCAGGAACTTTTAAAAAGGCTTGTATGGTATTTGACAATATTTTCTCCTTTAATGTATTCTTTAATTATTAAAGAATATGTTTTTTTATCTGATATAAAAAAACTGTCAGTTGGGAAAATTTTATTATTAGTATGGATGATTTATACTTTGTATAGTTATTTAATGCAAGGTGAAGCTATGAACTATAATTTTTTATAACATGAAATATATATCAATAATAATACCCGTTTATAATGTTGAAGTTTATATTCGAGGAACATTAGATAGTATATATAACCAAAAAGTTGATGACCATCTTTTTGAAGTTATAATTGTTAATGATGGTACTCCGGATAATTCTATGGATATTGTTCAAGAGTTTGCAATTTTGCATTCGAATATTACAATAATCAATCAGATAAATCAAGGGTTGAGTTGTGCCAGAAATTCAGGTATGAGGGTGGCTAATGGTGATTTTATTTGGGTAGTAGATAGTGATGATTTGGTGACAGATTATTCTCTCAAAGAAATAATCGAAGTTATTCAAAAACATTCGGATATAGATATGTTCTGTTTTGATCTTTATGAGAAAAGAGGAGAGCATTTGGAACCGACTTCATTATTCTTAAAATCCTCTTACAGAAAATATTATGGTAAAATTTATGATGGTTATTTCTTTTGCCGTAAATTGCCAATAGGTATTTCTCAAAGGTTCCTTTATCGAAGGAGTTTTTTAGAAGAAAATGGATTAAAATTTACGCCTGGTATTTATCATGAAGATATGGACTTCTTAATAAGATGTTATACTAAGGCTCAGCGTGTTATGCCATTGAATAGAATATGGTATATTTATAATATACGTGAAAATGGCAGTATTACATCAACTTTTAAGATTAAACGTTTTCACGATTTAATGTGGATTATTGGTAATTTTAGAAAAATGTCCAACTTGACCGACTCTTTTAAAGATCGTACATTGTTGGAGGAAGGAGTCTTTAACTTATCTTATGGATTACTGAATTCTACATATTGCAATATTGAGGAGTTTAAAATATTTTTAGAAGATAACAAAGCTGTGTTAAAGCAGCTTCTCATATCTTCATATTTTAAGTCTTTTCGAAAGAATAGTTTAGGAAAAACTTGGAGATTGTTGAAGTCAATAATTTGATAAAAAAAGAAGTAGTTGTAATCTTTAAATTATAGGTTCTGATGTAAGGTTGTTGGGATAAAACTTGTTTTGTTGCTTGTTGTGCTAATGAAACCATGCTTATATTTCATACCTTATAGTTGAAATTCTACAAAAATAGTAAAATATAAATATAATGAAACGTATATTATTTGATTTAACTGGTGTTCAGCCTAATGCTTCTGGAAAGATGCATGGTGGTGGTAAATATGGTATTGTAATGTTTAAAGAGATGGTAAAGCATTCTATTGATTTGGAAGCTGTATATTATTCTTCCAAGTATATGCCTGAGGAGATAAAAGATGAATGTAGTAAAATAAAAATGCATGATTTGGATAAGGCTAGTTTGGAGAGTGTTCTTGATAATGGCAATTATGATATTTATTATTCAGCCATGTTGAGTTACACAGAAGCTTTGCAAAAGGATGATTTAAAAGTGGTTGGCTCTGTTCACGGTTTACGAAGATTAGAAATGCCGAATGATAGAAATTATCTTTTTTATAAGCAGACAATTAAGTCAAGGCTTAGAGTAATTTACACATTACTCTTCCCAAAGAGATGGAGAAATCGTGTACATAAAATTTATGAGTATGATTTGATGCAGCCTAATTTTCATTATATTGCTGTTAGTAATCATACTAAGGCTTCATTACTTTCTTTTTTCCCAAAGTTGAAGGAAAAGAATATCAAAGTATTCTATAGTCCTTCTACGGCTGGTAACAGAAATGTTGAGCCTTATAGTAATGAAAAATATTTCTTGTTGGTTTCTGCTAATCGTCCTGAGAAAAACGCATTGAGAGCTGTTCAGGCTCTTGATGAATTGATGTCAGAACGAGAAGAGTTTAAAAATTACAAGGTTTATTTAACTGGTGCCAAGGCTAATTCTTTCAACTATAGATTTAAGAATCCTGATAATTTTAAATTTTTGGGATATGTGTCGGAGGTGGATTTGGCACGTTTATACAAGGGAGCCTTTTGCTTTATTTATCCTTCTTTAAATGAGGGCTTTGGTTATCCCCCTTTAGAAGCTATGAATTATGGCGTACCGGTATTGGCTTCTCCTATATCTTCTATTACGGAGGTATGTGGTGATGCAGTCCTCTATTTCAATCCTTTTGATTATAAGGAAATAAAAAATCGAATTTTACAAATTCATTACGATAAAGGTCTGTATAATAGTTTAAAAACAAAGGGAGAACAACGATTTGATTTCATAACAAATGAGCAAAATAAAGATTTGGTTCAGTTCGTAGAATGGATATGTGAATTGTAAATATTAAAAATATATATGAAAAAGAAAATAAAAAAAGTATTGATGATACTTGTATCAATACTTAAATGGGAAAAGAAAATTCCAATAGTCTCTATTAAAGAACCAGACAAGTTGTTGGACGGAAAGGTCGCTCTGATTACAGGAGGTTCTGGTGGAATAGGAATGGCTATTGCAAAGAAGTTTATAGATAGTGGATGTTCTGTAATCTTGGCCGGAACTAATGCAAAAAAATTGAATGACTGCATTGAAAAAATAGGAAAACAGGCAAAGGGTATTGTTATAAATATGAATGATGCCTCCTCTTTTGGTGATAAAATAGTTGAAGCCGCAAGTCTTTTTGGAAAAATTGATATTTTTGTGAATTGTCATGGTGTCCATACAAATAGAAAAGGATTTAATTTGTTGAATGTGACAGAAGATGATTACGATAAGGTTATGAATATTAATCTGCGTGGTACTTATTTTATTTGCCAAAATGTTGCAAAATATATGATACAGAACCATGTAAAGGGACATATTCTTATTATTTCTTCCCAAAGTGCAATAGAACCATCGTGGTCTCCTTATCGTTTGTCAAAATATGGAGAATGTGGCTTGATTTCTGGATTTGCACAGGTGCTGCTTCCTTATGATATAATCGTTAATGGTTTAGGTCCTGGTCCAACTGCAACAGGAATGCAGGATGAGTGCTTTAACGGAAGCATATATACCCTTAATTCCGCAACACTATAGTTTAATATTATTTATAAGTGCCTGAGCAACAAAAAGCTACCCAGGATTTTGCCATGTCAGAATTTTCACTTACCTTAGTGTTGCGAAAAGAAGACAAGCAAAACTCTAATATGACATGGCAAAGATACAAATAAAATCTGAGAAACTCACTCCTTTTGGGGGAATTTTTTCGATTATGGAGCAATTTGATGCTCTTTTAGCTCAAACCATAGATTCCACCTTGGGATTGAGATGCACTATGTTTGGTTATCAATATAGCGAGATTCTACGCTCTCTGATGTGCGTATATCTTTGTGGTGGCTCATGTATTGAGGATGTTACAACTCACCTGATGAAACATTTGTCTCTTCATCCAACTCTTCGCACTTGCAGCGCAGACACCATATTACGTGCTATCGAAGAACTGACTTTTAAGAGCATCACCTATAAGTCTGCTTCTGGCAAATCCTATGATTTCAATACTGCAGACAAGATGAACTGCTTACTGGTCAATGCCCTGCTTGCTACTGGTCAATTGAAATCCGGTCAAGAGTATGATTTTGACTTTGACCATCAGTTCATTGAAACAGAGAAGTATGATGCAAAACCAACCTACAAGAAGTTCTTGGGCTATAGTCCAGGCGTAGCTGTCATTAACGACATGATTGTTGGTATTGAAAATAGAGACGGCAACACAAACGTACGCTTCAACCAAAAAGAAACTTTGGAAAGAATCTTCAAGCGATTGGAGGCTTCGGAAATATATATTTCTCGTGCCCGCATGGATTGCGGCTCATGTTCGGAGGAAATCGTAGATATGGTAGAGGCTCATTGCAGGCATTTTTATATTCGTGCCAACAGATGCTCTTCTTTCTACGATTCCATGTTTGCCTTAACTGGATGGAAAACTGTTGAAATCAACGGTATTGAGTTTGAGTTGAATTCTATCCTTGTTGAGAAATGGAAAGGAAAACCGTATCGTCTTGTCATACAGAGACAAAGGCGAATAGATGGATACCTTGACATTTGGGAAGGCGAATATACCTACAGATGTATACTGACTAACGATTACAAGTCGAGTGCAAGAGACATCGTGGAATTCTACAATCTTCGTGGTGGCAAGGAACGCATCTTCGATGACATGAACAATGACTTTGGCTGGAATCGATTGCCAAAATCGTTCATGGCACAGAATACTGTATTCCTG
>OFMT01000317.1_pt1 | contig 45036 bp, 56 predicted proteins | sample 1541891 | NCBI WGS metagenome assembly OFMT01 (sample SAMN04209230, study PRJEB22552) | human gut metagenome | biome: gut; material: feces | host: Homo sapiens | place: USA: Oklahoma | reverse complement strand
TCTTTATTTTAGCAGATTTTAGCTCGCTTGGCTAGATGTTAAGTTAATGACATTGCCCCTCAACAACCCCCCCGTTTGGAAAAGAATCGGAAAAGAACAGACCCCGAAAAACGGAAAATGTTACCGCAGATTTTCGCACTGTTCATAGAATCCCGTTGACAAAATGCAGAAAAAATGATACAATTACAACAATCATTTGCATGTTCCGGCAAAATCCGGACATGCTTTCTGTAAGAAAATTTCTGATGGGAGGTTCTGTTTGATGAAACGGAGAATTGGAATTTTGACCAGCGGCGGCGATTGCCCGGGACTGAATGCAACCATTCGTGGCGTTGCAAAGGCATGTTACCAGATGCTGGGGACGGAAAATGTAGAAATCGTTGGTATTTCAGACGGCTATTATGGACTGATTCACAATATTTGCAAGGAAATGAAACCGGATGACTTTTCTGGGATTCTGACCCGTGGCGGTACGATTCTGGGAACAAAACGGCAGCCGTTCAAGATGATGAAAGTCATTGGCGATGACAATATCGATAAAGTAAAAAATATGAAGAAAACCTACCAGAGCCAGAAGCTGGACTGCCTGCTGACACTGGGCGGAAACGGCACGCACAAGACCTCACAGCTGCTCTCAGAAGAGGGGCTGAACGTCATCGGCTTGCCAAAAACCATTGACAACGACATCTACGGGACAGACGTTACCTTTGGATTCCATACGGCAGTGGACATTGCAACGGATGCAATTGACCGCCTGCACACGACTGCAAACAGCCACTCCCGCATTCTGCTCTGTGAAATCATGGGCAACAAAGCCGGCTGGCTGACCCTGAATGCCGGAATTGCCGGCGGTGCAGACATCATTCTGATTCCGGAGATTCCGTATGACATTGACAAGGTTTGCAAGTCGGTTCTGAAGCGGAGCGAAAGCGGCAAGAACTTCTCGATTATTGCCGTTGCAGAGGGCTGCTTTGATAAGGAAGAAGCCAAGTTGAAAAAGAAAGAACGGGCAAGACTCCGTGCAGAAGCTGGCGTGGTCACTGCAACCAACCGCATCGCTGCACAGATTCAGCAGAAGACACAATTGGAAGCACGGGTTTGTGTGCCGGGGCATATGCTGCGGGGCGGCAGCCCGAGTGCATACGACCGGATTCTTGCAACCCAATTCGGCGTATACGCTGCACAGCTGATTAAAGAAGAGCACTATGGCATGACAGTTGCCAAGGTAGGCGGAACGATTACCGCCAATCCGCTGGCAGAGATTGCCGGAAAAACGAAGTTCGTCACACCGGATGACCAGCTGGTTGCAACGGCTCGGAATCTGGGCATTTCGTTCGGCGACTGATTTTTCATCCAAGCATATCATGAACAAAAAGACTGGAGGATACAGAAGTCTGCTCCAGTCTTTTTTGTCGTTCCAGAAACTTTTTTTACAGAACCATGTGACCAATCGGAACAAATCCGGTCTATGTAAGTGAAAGGTGGTGGATACCATGCAGGAAGAAACCCTGTTAGACTTATATTTCTCCCGTTCGGAAACGGCACTGGAGCAGACCAAACAGCAATACGGAACATACTGCTATGCGATTGCCTACCGCATTCTCGCACAGCCGCAGGATGCAGAGGAATGCGAGAATGAAACCTACTGGAAAGCATGGCAGGTGATTCCGCCCAATCGACCGCACTCTCTGAAAGCATTTCTCGGGAAAATCACCCGAAATCTCGCCTTGCATTTCTGGGAGCGAAACCACGCCGCAAAGCGTGGCGGAAACGCTGTAGATTTGGCACTGGATGAGCTGACAGAATGCATTCCGGCGAGCGACTCCGTGGAGCAGGCAGCCGATGCAGCTGCTCTACAGGCATGCTTGCAATCGTTTTTGCAGCAATTGCCGAGAGAAACTCGAATTGTATTTGTGCAGCGGTATTGGTATCTGGATTCGATTGCAGAGATTGCCCAGAAAAACGGCATGGGAGAGAGCAAAGTGAAAATGCTGCTGCTGCGGACAAGAAAAAAACTGAAAGCAGCACTCGAAACGGAGGGGATTTCGATATGATGAAAGACAGAGAAGCAGCCAAACGGCTTTTGCATGCCATCGGGGACATTGACGACCCGTATTTATTAGAAGCGGAGGAACAGCCCATGAAACAGACAAAGAAGCAGATTTCCAACCGTTGGATGAAATACGTTGCCGTGGCAGCCTGTGCAGGAATTGTGCTCACAGCGGCATTGCTACAGTACGAGCGGAGCAAGTCGCAGTCGCCACTCACCCCCTCTGCCACGCAGACAGAAATAGACACAACCGAAGAAAGCGTGCAGATTCCCAACCCATTCATTCCCTGTGCGACGCTACAGGCAGCGGCGGACATTGCTGGCTTTTCGTTGGATACTCCGGATGCCTATGGGACATATGACCGCACCGTCATTCAGGCAATCGAAGGGGAAATGATTGAGGTGATTTATGAAGATGCAAGCGAAAACGAGGGCTTGCGGATTCGGAAAGGCGTTGGAACAGACCCCATCAGCGGTGACTATAACCGTTATGACAGCGAGGAAACACAGACGATTGCAGGCATTTCGGTTTCTGTCCGGAAAAATGGCGATTTGATTTTTGTCGCAGAATGGACGGATAGCGGATATGCCCATTCGATTACATCAGAGGACGGCTTGACGGCGGACGAACTGGAAACGCTGGTTTCAGAAGTTCATTAATGGGAAGCAGGTGACAGCATTTAGTGTGAAGTTTTTTCATTACGCTATCCGGAAACAGCGACTTGATTCTTGTGGCTGAGTGGGCAGACAGCAGGCGAACTGGAAATGCTATCACAAATTTATTGATGTGGGAGCAAGTCGCAATATTTGAATAGGCGGAATTGTGCGAACTTTCTCACTGCACTATCCAGAAATAGCAACTTGATTTTTGTGACAGAGTGGGCGTGCGAACTGGAAACGCTATTTTCATAAATCCATTGATATAGAAAAGGGGTAGCAGATTGAAACTAGACCGACTGATTGGAATTCTCTCCGTGCTGCTGCAACGGGAGCAGGTCACAGCGTTTGAACTGGCGGAGAAGTTCGAGGTATCCCACCGCACGATTTTGCGAGATATGGATGCCCTGTGCTGTGCAGGGATTCCCATCGTAACCGAGAAGGGGCGAAATGGCGGTATCCGCATTATGGAGGGCTACAAACTCGATAAAACAGTCCTGCTGCAAAGCGAAATGCAGGCGATTCTTGCAGGGCTGCAAAGTCTGGATAGCATCAGCGGCACGCATCGCTATCGACAGCTGATGGAGAAGCTCTCTGTTTCGACCGCCAAGACGATTCCGGCAGAGCATCCGGTTTTGATTGACCTCTCTGCATGGGATTCCGGAGCGATTTCCCAGAAAATCGAACAGATTCAGGCGGCAATGGAACAGAATCACAAGATTTCGTTTTCTTACTCTGCTCCGAGTGGCACGACCTCCCGTAAAATCGAACCCTATCACTTGATTTTTCAATGGGGGCATTGGTATGTCTGGGGCTATTGCCATCTGCGGCAGGACGATCGACTATTTAAGCTGACTCGTATCACGGATTTGCAGATAGAGTCGGAGCAGCGAGCCGCTCGCAGCGTGCCAGCGTATACGCCCGACCCCATGCCGCCGGAAAAGCCAGCCGTTCCCGTGCTGGTGCGGTTTTCGGCAGCGGTGAAATGGCGTGTGATGGATGATTTCGGAACAGAAGTCCTCCAGACAGAACCGGACGGCAGCCTGCTGGTGTCGGTCAGTTGGAAGAATCTGCAGGCGTTGTATTGGCGATTGCTGGCATACGGCGAACAGGCGGAGATTCTCGCCCCGTCAGAAGTACGGGCAGACTTTGTGGAAACGCTGCGAAAAATTCTGCAAAAATATGAAGAATCGTCAGGCGGTTTCTAATTTCAGCAGAAGCATGAGCAGACTTTATAAAAACCGATGGGAATGGAAGAAATCAATATCCGATGGATAAAAATTGAATAAAAGAAAAAAATTTGTAGAAAATCGAAAAAATAAAATCATTTCCGGCAGAAATCCCAGAAGAATTCACTGGCTTTTTTTATAAAAAAAAGAATTTTTTGATGCTTTTCCATTCCAGATTGTTGACAGGCAGTTTCAAACGTGATACAATAACTTGGCGTGGAACAACCATGCAAAGACAGACCAATGAAATTGATTTCAGAGAGGAAAAAGAAGGACTTTTTATGGAAAGACAGACCGTACAAATCTTTTGGACAGGTGGCATGGACAGCACCTTGCGAATCGTGCAGCTTTCACAGTTGGAAGTGAATGTTTTACCGGTTTATATTATGCGTGCAAATGGCAGAAAAACAGCCGTAGAAGAACTGACGGCAATGGGAAAAATCTATGAGATTTTAAAGGCAGACCCCCGCACAAAAGCCACATTGCTGCCGTTTCGGCTTGTTGCGGACAGCGAGGACGAAATTCCGGATGCGATTCGGCAACAGCAGATTCCCTATACTTACTATCATAGAAAACGGTATGGAGAAACCGTTGTTCGATTGAAGCGGGCACAGAAGAAAGTATTTGCTTTGCAGGCTAATCGAGCTCTGGGCATCCGGTCTTTTGGCTCGAATATCATCCATCTGGCGGAACAGTATGGGGCAATGATGTCATATGCCCGTGGTGAACAGACTGTGGTAGAACTGGGCGTGCATGGCGAGGAATCGTTTTTCCAACTGCCGATTCCTTATCGGATGGAACAGAAACAGAACGGTTTGATTACCGAATACCGCTTGAAAAAAGAGGGTACAGACCCCGATATCTATGCGATTTTTCAGCGGCTTTCCTTCTGCCTGTATCCATTTAACAAGGTGACGGTGTATCAGGAATTTGAAAAACTGGGATACGTCCATGTGCGGGATTTGCTGTGGCATTGCTATGAACCCATCAACGGAAAGCCCTGCGGACAATGTGTGACTTGTGTTCCGTATATCCGAGAGGGCATGTATGATATGTTTGACCGAGATGCGTTGATTCGCTATATTCAATTCTGCGATAAGGAACGCAAGGTGATTGATGAACAATATCAGAGCATGATTCAAAAAAGAGAAACCGCATTGAATTGCAATCACAAGATTCGGTCTTTTTATGAGCAAATGATTCTGGACGGCAACACCAACCAGTATTGTAGAAAGAATTTGCAGTGGATGCAGCAAACAGGAAAGACCATCAGTGTTTTATTTGCAGATAGCATTGTTGGACAGCTGTTTGAAACCTTGCTGCAACAGAATCAAAACCATGTGATTTTCTCCTCCAAAAAGGATTTGAAGAATTTGACCGCAGAAGAATGGAATGCCTGCAAACAAGCGGATTACATTCTGGATTGCAACATTTATTTCCGTGGAAACCGGAAAAAGGATGGCAAGACGATTTATCATCTGCAATCCTTGCTTCAGCCAATGAAAAAAGCATAAAAAAGAGCCGGATGCGTTGCAGCAATTGCAAGACATCCGGTTTTTGATATTCAGAAGAATCAAACGCCTGCAAAGAGGCAGATTTCGTTCAGGGTTGCAAGATGGATTGTACGGCTACTCATTGAGGCGGAGAAAACCGGACTATCTGTAAAAAAGGTACGGACTGCCATCAAGCACCTCGAAGTGGCAGGGTGTGTGGCAAAGACCGCATACCCAAATTGTACCGTATTTGCGATTAAAAACTTCGATTTGTTTCAGGCAGGGGCAAGCCTGCGGGCAAACGAGGGGCAAACCATGGACAAGCCAACGGCAAGCAACGGGCAACAGAATAAGAAGATAGAAGAACAAGAAGAAAAAGAAGAAAGAAATCTATCTATCTTAGATGCAACCAGTAAAAAGATTCCAACGCTGATAGAGATTCAGACGTTTGCAGAACAAGAGGGGCTTTGCGTGGATGTCCAGAAGTTTTATGATTACTATACGGAAACGGGCTGGATGACGAAAAACCAGCAGCCCATTACCAACTGGAAAAACACCCTGCTCTATTGGAATCAGTCTGAGGGAACGCCCTACAAAAAAGCAAAACAAGAAGCACCACGCTCTGAAAATGCTGACATCTACGAAAGCCTGATTGGACGGGTGCTCCTTTAAGGGCAAAACGAAACCATTTACTGGAATATTCCCGATCCGAAAAAGCGAGAAAATCCTTGCAATTTCTTGAAATATATGATAAAATAACAGAATTAGGTATTTTATTTTTTATTTGGAGGATGTAAAATCATGAAAAAAGGGATAATCGTATTACTGACCATGTTGTGTGCACTTGGATTTTCCGGCTGCGGAAATCAAACCACTGCCGAACAGAGCAGCTCCGCAGAAACGGTGGTCACTACCACAGACGCACCCGTTACAACCACGGCTGCTACCACAACCAAACATGGATTTGATGTCATCAAAAACATCAAAGTTACAACAACCGCCATGGAAGAAGCTCCGGAAATGAACCTCGACCAAACAGAAACCATTCATGGATTTTCATTCCTGTGTGATTCCAACTGGTCACATCAGGAAAATGACATCTATCAATATTGGTACCAGAGCGATGGCGGATTTATCATGGTTATGGCACAGCAGCAGGAAGTCAACATCTCCGACTATGTGGATGAAATTGTAGATTCCATTCAATTTTCACCAGCGACAACAGAATCGACAACCGTCACCACAGAACAGCCAGAGCCAACCACCACAGTTGCAACCACGCTGCCCCCTGCAACAGAAGTTCCAACGCAAGCCCCAACGATTGCCCCAGACGCAAACAGCAGCGGTCAAACCGTCATCATCACGGAAAACGGGAAAAAATATCACAAGAAAGTCCATGGCGATTGGACGATCATTGGAGAAATTCCGGAAAGCCAAGCCGTTGCACAGGGATATGAACCCTGCAAAACTTGCTACAAATAAAAAACCATCCGCACCGGAACACCCCTGCTCCGATGCGGATTTTTCTGTGGCTCTGTTTACTTAGCGTGCTTCTCCAGCCAATGCTGAGCATACGAACAAGTCGCCGTAACCGTTCCGCCCTGTTCCTGAATCGCCTGCACCGCAAGTTCCATCAGCGTTCCGGCAACCCCCTGCCCCCGCAGACTGTCGTCCACAAACGTCCGCTGAATGCAATAGACCTTCGGCTCTACCTCCGGAAACAAAATCTCTGCGATTCGCTCGCCGGCTTCGTTCTCCAGATAAATTTCATGTTCGCTTTTCTGATATGCTTTTTGCATCTCGCATTCCTCCTTTTTCTATCTCTGATTCTACCACAAACCAAACCGAAAATCTTGTAAAAAAAGAAAAAAGATTTAAAAACCGCTCATTTTGTTGATAGCGTTCTGAAAATATGGTATAATAAATTTGTTTGGCAATCCACAAAAAATCAACCGAAATTTACAGTTTTTTGTGAAGCAAGCCCAAAATTGTAACTTTGTTTGCCCATCTGCAAAAAATAAAGCACTGTTTGCCGCCTCTGATACAGAAGGCATGGATTGAAACAAAAAAATAAACCATGATTTTCTATCCCGAATACAGGGAATGTGGATGGAAGCAAATGAAAAACATCTATCAAATTAAGGAAGGTATTACCATCATGAAAAATGTAGTCATTATTGGTGCAGGGCCGGCAGGACTGACCGCAGCGTATGAGCTGCTCCAGCGTGCCCCAAAGGAGTATTCCATCACCATCTTAGAAGAAAGCAATGCCATCGGCGGAATCTCGAAAACCGTAAAATATAAAAACAACCGCATGGACATCGGCGGACACCGGTTCTTCTCCAAAGACCAGCAGGTTATGGACTGGTGGCAAAAGATGATGCCACGTCAGGGCAAGCCGTCGTTCGACGACATCAAGCTGCATCGGGAAAAGAAACTCGCTGCCGGCGGCCCAGACCCGGAAAAAACCGACCGTGTCATGCTGGTGCGGAATCGGGTATCCAGAATTTATTACAAGCATAAGTTCTTTGACTATCCGGTTTCCCTGAAGTGGGATACCATCAAGAATATGGGATTCGCTACCACCGTTGCAGCCGGATGCAGCTACTTAAAGAGCACTGTCGGCAAAAAAGAAGAATCCTCTCTGGAAAACTTCTATATCAATCGCTTCGGCAAAAAGCTGTACTCCATGTTCTTCGAAGGCTACACCGAAAAGCTGTGGGGTCGCCATTCAAGAGAAATCTCCGCAGACTGGGGCTCGCAGCGGGTCAAGGGCTTGTCCATCACTGCCGTCATCAAGGATATGTTCTCCAAGCTGAATCCGAATAAGACCAACCGCAAAGTGGAAACTTCCCTGATTGAAGAATTCTATTATCCGAAGTATGGTCCGGGTCAGCTCTGGGAAATCACCGCTTCCGAAATTGAAAAAATGGGCGGTAAGATTCTCATGAACAGCGAAGTCACCCAGATTCACACCGACAAGACCGGAAAGGTTCTCTCCCTGACTTACAAGCAGGACGGCAAGGAACAGGAAATTGCAGGCGACTTGTTCATCTCCTCCATGCCGCTGAAGGATTTGGTGGCTGGGATGAATGACGTTCCGAACAACATCGCAGCCATTGCCAAGGGTCTGCCGTATCGGGATTTCGTCACCGTTGGGTTGCTGGTCGACAAGCTGAACCTGAAAAACGAAACCAACATCAAAACCCTCGGCAACATCGTTCCGGACTGCTGGATTTATGTACAGGATGTCGGCGTCAAACTCGGACGGATTCAGATTTTCAACAACTGGTCGCCGTACATGGTTGAAGACCCTGAACACACCGTCTGGATTGGTCTGGAATACTTCTGTGCAGAGGGCGACAGCTTCTGGAACATGGATGACAAGGCTTGCATCAACATGGCAATCAAGGAACTCGTTTCCATGGGTGTCATCAGCTCGCCGTCAGATGTCAAGGACTCCCACAGAGAAAAGGTCAAGAAAGCTTATCCGGCTTACTTCGATACCTATGCACAGATTGATGATTTGATTGCCTATTTGAATCAGTTTGAAAACCTCTACTGCGTCGGCAGAAACGGTCAGCACCGTTACAACAATATGGATCACTCCATGGCAACTTCCTTTGAAGCAGTCGACAACATTATTTCCGGCAAGAAGGACAAGAAAAACATCTGGTCAGTCAACACCGAAAAGGAATATCACGAAGAAAAGAAGAGCTGAGCCTAGTTGCTCCCGTTCTCCCATTCAAAACAAAAATAGCAGGGTACATCAATCATATGTCCCTGCTATTTTTTTATTCAGATATCAAAACGGGTGCGTTATCGCCAGAATACAAAAATTTCTTTCCACGTGTTCCAAAGCGTTGGATGTGCTCTGAACAGAGAAACTTTCTCGCCGGAGGTAATCAAGATACACAGGCACACAACCACCGTTCCCACCATCGCCGCTGCAATCACTTTCTCGCTGACCCGTGCCAAGCCAGCATGATACGATTTCAGCAGAGCAGGCACTTGCAACAGCAGCACGGTAGACAAGACGCTCAGAATCACCAGAATATCCAGCATATACCGCAGAAGAATCCCCGCCATGCAGAAATCAATCCACGCCAACAGCACAACTGCGATCGCTGTGCACGCAAGCACCACTCGCCGCAGTGTGCAGGAATTCTGCTGCTTCCAGCGATTCCATACAAACGGAATACTAAACGCCCCCAGCAGCACAGACGGCAACGCAAACGCTCCCATGGTGGATTCTCCGTAAAGATACATCTGCCGATTGGCAATGGTAACATATTTCGTCCGCAAAAACGGGAAGTCGTTCAGGCGTTCCAGTCCGCTGAAGAAATACGTGCCGATGGCTGCCGGCAGACGGGAAAGCGTAATCTTGTTGGCTGCGGTATTGTCGACCGTCATCTGGTAAATCGAACCAAATTGGAACGGGTCATCGAAGCGAATCTGATTATACCACATGATCACCGCTGCTCCGGCAATTGCTGGCACAAGATAGCAAGCGGCACTGATCAGCCGAACCGAAAGCTGAATCTCTTTCCGGAACAGCAAATATTGCAGAAATACCGGAATTAAAATCAGCACATAGACCAGCAGGTTTGGACGGGAGGCGGCAGTGATGACCGTTCCAATCGCACTGACTGCCAGCAGGACAAACCGTTTCCAACTTCCCTGCTCCACCACTTGATAAGAAACGGATACTTCTGATGCATTCTGTTTTCGCCAGAACGCAAGCTGCTGCAAACGGTTGGCTGTCCGGATGGATTGATGGGGAGTCATGGCAGCAAAGCCCGTCCAGAGTGCCAGAAACAGCCCGAACATCCCCGTTAAAATGCAGAGATGATAGCGGTCACTGTAGTTCAAACCAAACAGCACGCCACTTCCTGCCACGGCAGAAACCAGCCCCAGCAATAACAAAATCAACGGCGGTCGCTTACAGAACTTTCGTACCAGCGTCAGAATCAAGCCGAACAACGTCACAATGACGGCTTCCGTCATGATGCAGTACGCCCAGTTCAACGGCAATACTTTTCCTGTTAGCTCGTAATACGGCACATACAGCAGGGCAACCGGTGCACAGCCAAAGTAACAGTAATACTTCTGGTTGTAATAGGCATAGTCCCAGTGATAATACACGCCATCTCGGTTCGAGTTGTCATAAGGCGTTTCTGATTGCAGCAACTCTTCCGAGGGCGTTAAGTCCATATTGGTCTGTCCCTTTTCCCACGCATCCAGCGTCATCGCATAGACGTTGTTGACGTCAATCGGGTCATTTAACGTGGTCGCCTCCAAGTCCGGCACACGGAACGCTAGGACGCTTATCATGCAGCCGAACAGCGTTGCCAGCACGGCAAGGTTGTGTTTCCAGCTGTGTGCCCGATAGCGAATCTGCCAGATGCGGAACTGCTCGCACGCCGTCAGAAGCAATGCAAGCAATAGCACCAGAAAGAAGCGTGCCGCTGAAAAATGATACGGCATTGCCGTGTAAAATGTTCCGCTGTGGAGCACGAGCGGTGCGTCTACCTCTGTAAATTGCAGCTGAATGGCGTGCAACGTCTGATAGGGCAACATCGCAAATCGCAGGGAAAAACTGGTTGCCGTTGCCTGTGTTTTTCCCACCTGTTCAAACTGATTGCTGAGGTTTTCGTCTTTCATGGAGCAGGTCACGTTGTAATAAACATCTTCCCCATCCATCAGCAGGGTCAAATAGCGAATATCGGCGGACTGCTCCAGATTGGAGAATGTCAGCGTACAGTTTCCGGAAATCTGAATGGTGTCGCCGTCCACCTGTGCGGCACTGGCATCACTGATTTCCGCCTGCGATAATGGGAGGTCGGTCGTTTCCCGATGAGTGGAGAAGCTGGGAAAATGAAACACCAGACTTTCCAGCAAAAACACCACGCCGGCAATCATCGCTGCTTTTCGCAGATACTGCCGCAGACGGGGGTGGTTGCTCGGTTGGAGAACGCCGTTCCCAGTCCAATCAGCAATTCGGTTACCAGCAGCGGCAGCCCCATTCCAGGCAGATTTCTCGCTCCCATAAAGGTATGCGTGAACCACCACACTCCCACCAGCAGAACCAGTTCCAAAGCGGTTACAAGTCCGCACTTTTTCCAATGCGAACCGCCAACCGATTCGCCCATATGTTTCCCGATGAAGCAAGCAGCTGCATAGAACAGCAGGTTGCAGACAATCGGCAGCAAGCAATATCCGATCATAAAAATCCATCCATCCTTTCTTTCTCCATGATTTTCATGCAATGCTTTTTATAGAATACCAAAATTCTATTGCCGATGTCCATTTATTTTCTGAATAAACTTTGAATATCCTACAATAAGAAAAACTGGATGCCTTGCAATTGCTGCAATACATCCGGATCTCTTTTTTTATGCTTTTTTTATTGGCTGAAGCAAGGATTGCAGATGATAAATCGTCTTGCTATCTCTTTTCCGATTTTTTTGCATCGTCAGACCATTCCCAGTCCAGAAAGAATGTTACATAACCGTTTTCTAGCATCATTTCTCACCGAATAGCGTTCTGTGTGCAGTATCATGTCAAAAATTCCTTCCTTTTTGATTGTAGTTTGTATGGCAGGGAAGTTGTCAAAAAAATTGGAGGAAGTGATAAAAATAGATGGGAATCCTTGTGCAGGATGCCAGATACAGGAGAATAAGTTTGTAAATATGATTAGAATGCAATCTGTATTTTGATGGAACATCTTACAGCCCAGTACAAAAACAAGCAGAAAAAAACGTCAACGGTGAATGGAGTGCTCCTGTTTTTTCGGATATTGTCGTGGAAAGTGTCGTATTTCATCAATTTGCATTTTTTCCAGAAACGCAAAAACCCACGCAATTCCGAAAAAGCCTCGAAACTGCGTGGGTTTTCTCTGGTCTGAGTGACCGGACTTGAACCGGCGGCCTCTACCACCCCAAGGTATTTTTAAAAACTAAAAAAATACCGAAAAGCAGCAAAAATCTGCGATAATTCGAGAGATTTTAATTCTAACGAATTGATTGCGTTGGAAAAAAACTGATTTTTATTTCGTCAATTTTTCGTCAGTTTCGTCAATTTTAAGAAGTTCTCTCGTACTTTCAACATCACTATGTGCATATCGCTTTCGCAACATTTTTAAATCTGCATGACCGAGCACATCGGCAACTGCGAACAAGTTTGCACCATTATTAATCCACAGAGTAGCACGAGTATGTCTTAATTCATGGGAATGCAGGATTGGAATGTCAATGCCTTGTTGTAGATAATAATTGTGCATATCACGCATAAATACATCATAGTGTCGCCTGCTCCATGTACGTGGGCTTTGTACAGTTCCATTTTTGTTGCAAAAGACAAAATCTCCATTTTTTTCACGTTGTAGCAGTAAGGAGATAATTTTATTACTCAACGGAATATCTCTTTTTCGAAATTTGTTTTTAGGCTCTCCAGCAACTACTTCCATCACTCCCGTTGCCGCATTTTGCACATCTGTAACGCCACGTGATATATGCAATACTCTTTTGTCAATATCAACATCTTCCCAGCGTATTCCGAGCAGTTCAGAACGAGTAATACCATAAGAAAGCATAAGGATAATATCAAGACCATATCTATGCGTTTCAGCATAAGACATTATAAGATTGCATTCTTCTTGTGTATATGTAGTTTTTTTCTCTGACTGTTTTTTACTTACTAATTTGATATTCATACATGGATTTTTTTGTATAATGTCATTTTGAACAGCTGATTCAAAAATTTTATTCAGTGCCATTTTGTGCTTTTTCATCGTTTCCAGTGTATAGGATTCTTGCAAGCTGTTAAAATATCCCTGTATATCTATTTGCTTGATAATGGACATTTTCCTTTTTCCGAAGTATGGTATTAAATGATTAAGAATTGCATTTTTATATGTCAAATTATAAGAACTGTCTTTTACTGTGCCTTTTATGGATTCCAAGACACGTTTCGCCCAAACTTCAAAAGAGATTTCCGTAGATTGATATTGCACACCTGTTATATCAGATACAGCACAATTGATTTTATATTGTTCTGCTTTTGCTTTTGCATCTTCTTTACTAATTCGACTATAGAAACTCTTCATGATTTTTGTGCCATCGAATCGTTCACCGATGCAAATTTTCACTTCATATCGTCCATCCCCACGGTTCGGCTTTTCCTTTTTCGGTCTGCCCATTTTTTTCGCTCCCTTGACAAGTGGGAACAAATATGATATAATAAACATTGCCAAATTATATTTTTTGTTCCCTTATAAATGCCGCCTGTTGTACCAGCAACAAGCGGTATTTTTATTATATCATATGTTGTAAGCAGTTTCAAGAGAAAATAATATTTCTATTGTTGTGGTTGCTTTTACCTGTATCAAATAAATATGCAATATGAAATTTAGCTGTTGCACCAGTTTTTATTACATTTTAGTTACAATATGCATGATTCCCTTGTAAAATCGCAAATAAAGTGGTAAAGTAGTTTATATGGTACGATTCATTTTATAGTAATTTTATTTTAAGGAGATTGAAACGATGAAAAAGGGAACGGGAATCGCTGGGGTATTGGCATTGTTATGCGTGTTTAGCATCTCTGGATGCGGTAACCAAACCGTAGAAGAGCAGAGCAGCACAGAAGAAGTAACAACAGTAGCAGCTACAACGATTGCTACGACTGCACCGCCTGTCGCTACGAAAAAGAAAACAGAGCCACCCATGACGACTACCTTTGAAACCACTGAAACCACAACCATACACGCACCACAGCCGAATACCACAGAGATGGTTGACAAACTGTCTAATGATGCGAAAGCGGCTGCTGCAACAGCAACGCCGGAAGATTTGCAGAAGGCATTGAAGAACATCCGGAACTACAACGATTTCTTTATCAACAATGATACCATGCAGTATGCGATGTATAACAGCCAGCTGCTGTATTATTACTACGAAAACACGAATACTTGCTATGAGCAGGCAGGCTTCTATGCATTCACAGCAATTAAATACGTTTATCGTGGCATTGATACCGTAGACGGAAATGACACTGTTACAAACTTGCAGAAGCTTCAGGAAGCATTGGCACAGTGCACAGACATTGTAGCAACTCCGGACACAGAAGTTCCAGCAGCTCCAGCAGAGCCAGCAACCGAAGCGGTACAGTCAGTTTCCTACAAAGAGGGAATGTATAAGGTCGGCACGGATATTCCAGCTGGCGAGTACTGCCTTTATGCTGATCCAGACGACAGCGGCTATTATAGCGTAAATGCAGACAGTAATGGTGATACCATCATTGGTAACCACATTTTTGACTATAATGCCTTTGTAACGATTTCCGATGGGCAGTATTTCAAAATATCGGATGCAATTGCAGTTCCGGTGAGCTTGATTGATGGGATAACCTATCAAATTGATACCAGCAAGTCCGGCATGTTCCGGATTGGTATTGACCTTCCTGCCGGAGAATATCGCCTTAATAGTCTTCCGGATGACAGCGGCTATTACTGCATTTATGGTAACAGCCTTCCGGATGCCGACATTGTTGCCAACCATATTTTTGAGGGACAGAGTTATGTAACCGTCACAGATGGACAGTATTTAGTATTGTCGGATTGCATGATTGTTCAGTAAATCACAAAATTATAGCATAGGGAAAAGCCATCAGAGCAAATTAAATGCTCTGGTGGCTTTTTCATTTTTGTAAAGCTTCTACGTCTTCTTCGTTGATTTCGCCGTAATCATGCCAGCATTCCGCAGCGACCAACATCAACATATCAATGATAGCATCCTTTTTCCCTTTTATCTTCTGCCCGTCTTGCATCCAGATGACATTGCGTTTGCGGTCAAATTCTACGGCATTTTTGGCGTTTACCAGATAGTTCCGATTCAAGCGAGCAAACTGCCAGAACTGCGGCTCAGCTTTTAAAGCGGTCAGACTGGTGTTATATACGCTGTAAATCGTCCCGTCACGCATATGCAAATAGATCTGCCGGTGATGGGATACAAGGTACAGGATATCGACCACAGCAACGTCAACCGCTCCGGAAACTGTCTGGAATCGGTAATGCTGCCGTTTCGCTGCACACTTTTTAATCAGGATTGCAGCCTGCTCCTGCATCTCTCTGCTTTCGTACATCTTGTACAGATAGGCATCTATTCGTGCACCAACCGCAATATTACCGTATGTGTTGTAAAACGACAAAAAAGCGATGGTTGCCATAGGATTGATAGCACGCACTGCGTGTACCAGCTTATCCCCTCTTGTATCCGGCAATTCGATGTCTATTACATAGATGTCATAGTCCTGCTTTGTCACGCACGCCAGAAAGCCTTCTGCGGTGTCTTTGACGGTTATCGCACAAGTTATGCCGTAGCGGTCACAAATCGCTCTGAACGCTGCCTGTGCCCTCTCAGTCGCTACTGGCAAATCGTCCACAAAAATAATGTTTAACATGGTTTATCGCCCTCTGATTAGGGTACGACAAACCAGCAGGAATAAACACGATTATTTTATGTACATTTTTCCATTTCACAGGCAAAAAGATGCGTTCGTCAGATAAAAGGGCGATTTGGTCAGATAACCTTTGATTTTGGCGTGGGGGTGTGATATGGTGGTTGTAGTGGGACGGTTATTTCTTGGAGTTCTTCAACGATTTTACAAGGGCTTCGACCATATCGTATAAAATTTTCTGTTCTGCATCGTCAAGCTTTGCGTACTCTTCTGCAATCTTCTGTTGTTTTTCGCTTGGTGTCATCATGTTTGTGCCTCTGCCTAACAAATAATCAACGGAACAACCGAAAAAATCAGCGTATTTTATTGCCGCAGACATCCCGAGTTTTCTGTCGCCGGATTCATATTCACGGCACATTGTATATTGCATTCCAGTTCCGGTTGCAACTTCTTTTATAGTCAATCCCTTTTCTTCACGCAATTTTTTCAAAATATCTTTCGTTTCCATTGTGTCACCTCCTTTGATTTTATTGTACAACAATCAAGGCATAATGTCAACACAAAAAAGTGCTATTTATTGTCGAGCAACACTTTTTCGTGCTTTTTGTACAAATAAAAACACACATTTTTGTGCAAAACATAGAAACACAAAAAAGTGTGAAAAAATGCGTTGACAAACACAAAAAAGTGTGATATGATAAAACCACAGTCGAGGACAGGCAGCGGAAAACCGAAAGCCACGAGCCAGCGGAAAACCGAAACGCTCGACTGCAAGCCAAAATGGAAAGGAAGTATGAGCGATGCACCTGATACAAGGGCTCACAAACAGTATATTACTTGTGTTGCTGTTGAAAAGCATCTATGAACGTAGTTCATTTGCAATTATTTTAACTCAAATAGTAAATTTTATTGCGTATAATGCGATTTTTGTGTATTTTGATTTTTAGAAGATAAGACTTAAAAAAGCGTTGAACACCGAGAAAATGATTAAAATCAGAGTAAGCACAACAAGAAAACGAACTGTTCCAGTAAAAATAAGGCGAACATAAAAGAAAGCAAGCCCAAATCGATCATATAATTTGTTTCTTGCTCTATAAGAAGAAGACACCTTAGAAAGACCATTCTTTTTTAGAAGTGCATTATATTTTTTGATGATGAAGTTGGAAAGAGAATCAAAAGATTCTTCGCATGGATTTTGATAGAAATACCAGAATCGTTCATATAAGTCGTTTCCGGCAAGCAAGCGATTGTCTTGAACAATTGCATAAGCGGCATCAACTTTTTTAGAAAAAGCTTCATCTTTTGAATAATGGTAAAAAACTTCTTCTAAAGTGATGAATATTGGAAAGTAAATTGTTTCAAGTTGTTTTTTTTGCAATGGTTTATTTTCGCTTTTTTTCATTGAAAAAATTGAAATGAGAATGCTGACTACACTGGTAAGAATCGCAGCAATTACTTCTTTGTTAAGTAGCAAGTCCTTAAACGACATAAAATCACATCCTTTGTTTCATTATATCACACTGGAATAAAGGATACAACAAATTTCAATCCACTCCCTCGTAAAGATTCTGCTGACCTATCGGCAACACGGGGACGATGTGGCAGCATCGTAGCCATTGGCAAGACCTCATTCTTTGCCTTTATACGAACAACGCCCGTCGGGAGCGTATCCCGACCCACTGCCCGTAAGGGTAATAAATTATGAAAGGATGTTGTTTTATGGCAAACCCAATTCAGGCAATGCAGACAACAGGAACCATTGACCCTGTCAAGTTTCTGCAACTGTATCAGGAATTTCAGACGTTAGACGAATACGCATTTGAGTATGTTCTTGGACTGGTTAAAGGTCTGGCAGTCGCTAAGAGCATGGCAGCATTAAGAAAACAGGAGGAAAGCAACCATGAATGAAATCACATCATGGAACTATGAAGGGGCAGAAGTCAGAACAGTACAAATTGATGGAGAGCCATGGTTTGTACTTGCTGACATTTGCAGAGAATTGGAAATCAGCAATTCAAGAATGGTTTCCGAACGATTGGAAAGCGATGAGCTGATGTCAGCCAAACTTACATCAGGTGGACAACGGCGAGAAATGACAATCATCAATGAATCCGGTTTATACACTGTGATTCTCCGGAGCGACAAGCCACAGGCAAAACCGTTCCGGAAATGGGTGACATCCGTTGTGTTGCCCTCCATCCGGAAAACCGGAAGTTATTCGGTGCAACAACCGAATGCCTTTGAAAACTTGTCCCCGCAGTTGCAAGTTCTGATTCAGATGGAAACCCGTCAGAAACAGATAGAAGCCCGTCAGGCAGAGCAGGCAACCGCACTTGCAGGGCTGGAACAGAAGTTGCAGAATACCTGCGAGGTCATCGCTCTGGACAAAACCGCATGGAGAAAAGACAGCGAACACCTGATTAACAAGATTGCACGGGCAACCGGAGATGGCTATGGCGGTATTCGGCTGCTTTACGAGGAAATCTATCGTTCCATCGAATCCAGAGCAGGCGTTTCCCTGAACACCCGTCTGACCAACAAGTGGAATCGGATGGCAGGAGAGGGCATTTGCAAGTCAAAACGGGACAAGCTGACACGGGTTGACATCATCGCAGAGGACAAGAAGCTGATTGAAATCTATGTGGCAATCGTCAAGGAACTGGCTGTGAAATACGGCGTTTGTGCGTGAGAGGGGGTGAGAACATGAACACACAGATTCAAGCGTACATCGAGCAGGACACCGAAAAGGTTGCTGACTTGATTGCAGCATATCCGCAGAATATTCCGGTGCATGCTTTGGCGAAGTTCCTGCACTGCACACCGGAAAGTGTCCGCTCCATGCTGGAGACAACCAATTCTTTCGGCATTGCGTGGCGGCAGGCTGGCAGTGTGAATCGGGGCTTTTTAGTCCCAACGGCGGTATTTGTCCGCTGGTATCTGCGGATGATGTAAGAGGGTGAACAGATGGGAAAACGGTACTACTGGCTGAAACTTCCGGAAGATTTCTTTCGGGATAAGAAAATAAAGCGTCTGCGGCGGATGGCTGGCGGCAATACCTACGTGAATATCTACTTAGAAATGATGCTGCAAAGCTTGCAAACAGATGGAATCCTTTATTTTGAGGGGCTGGAAGAGAACTTTGCCGCAGAAGTTGCCTTGACTATTGACGAACAGGAAGATGATGTGCGTGCAACGATTGGCTATCTACTTCGGGTTGGAAAGCTGGAAAAGAAGACTGAGTGGGAATATGTTATTCCGGATGCGGTGAAGTCTATCGGTTCTGAAACGGCAGCAGCAGAACGAAAACGTGCAGAACGTGAGAGAAAACGACAGCAATCGTTACTGAGTAACGAGCCTGAAACGTCAGGGTGTGACAATGTCACAGGCGTGTCACAAATGTGTCACGGAGAGACAGATATAGATAGAGAGATAGAGAAAGAAATCTATCTATCTATCTTAGATGGCGAATCAAAAGAAAATCTTTCAACTTTTCAACAATCAGCACAACTTCCAACCTTATCAGAGGTCAAACAGTATGCAGAGCAGAAAGGCATCCATACAGATGTGCAAAAGTTTTACAGCTATTACAGCGAACGTGGATGGAAAACCAAGAACGGTCAGCCGATCACAAACTGGAAAGGCACACTGGCTTATTGGGGCAAGACAGATGGAACCTGTCAGGGCAAGCGAAAGCCGGAATCCTATGTATCAGAAAATGCAGCAGCTTATGAGAGCCTGATTTATAACCTACAGGAGAATGACGACAGTGACAAGGCATAAAAAAGAGCCCTGTTGCTGAGAGGGTGCAACAGGGCATCAAAAGGAGAAATAAAATTGGAATTAAACAAACCATGCCGAAAGGGATCGACAAGAATATCATACTCCTTTTCGGGTTCGGTGTCAAGCAAAAAGGAGGAAAAGTTTGTGGATGGAGAAGCCATTTTTGCAGTGGTCTGTGTGCTGGGAATGTTCGGAGCGACTGCATATCATATTGCAATGCAAATCAAAAGCAACTGGCAAGAGCGGCACAGAGAACCGCAGAAGCCAACACCGGCGGAGCAGAGCGAACAAATCTATGGATTTAACTTTTACGATGTGTCCCACGGAATTGACAGCACGGTAACCCTTCGGGAGCATCTCGAGACGCTCCAGCGGCTGCAAACCAAGATTGATTTGAGCCGGGAGAATCTGTGCGGCAGCTATCGGGTGGTACAGATCCAGTGGCACGATGATGTGCAGAACAGGTATCTGACCTATGATTTTCCGGTGTCATATAAGGGCAATGCGGAAATCTTGGAGCAGTTAGTCACTGCCGAAAAGCAACGATTGACCACTTCCCTATTCGGAGAAATCCGAAAAATGAACCAGTACGGCGAAGTCAAAACCGTGGACAAAACCGAGAGGGGAGCAGGGGAGATGGGAGAAAGAGACCGTGAGTGAGATCAAGTTTTGCAAGGATTGCGGATGCGTCCTTGGGACACGGGAAACGCTGGGGCGGCAACGGTTTAACAGCCTGAAACGCTGTCCGGAATGTCAGTCCATACGCCGAAAATTGCAGAAGGCAGACTACCAGAGGGAATATCGAGGAGATGCCAGAACCGTCCGCCGGAAGCAAAAAGAAGAAATCGTCAGGCTGTCGAGAATATCGGATCTGCAAGCGGAAATCATATCTCGACTGCGAGAAGAACTAAAAGATATGGAAAGGAAGAACCAAACATGAATGCATATGCACGATTGACGGCATTGGAAAATGCAATCAAATCCAGAATCCTGCTGTACAGTGAACAGCTGTTCGCTGACATGACAGAGGATTCCATGTTCCTGAACGAACTCTATTACCTGCTGGGGAAAAGAGAGGAACTTTTTCAGGAATTGGGATGCTCTTATAACCAGACGAAGGAGGAAGAGAAATGAAAAAGATTCTGAAGCTGAAAGCAGTCCTGTATGAAGACCATCAAATCAGCTGCCGTGCTGTGTTTGGCGGTGCGAATGCAGCGGAAACGGGTGCTGCATTGTGTACGCTTGTTTCCAATGTAGCAGAGCACATTTTTCCAGATACGGAAGCACAGAAGCAATTCATTTATGATATTTCCCGTGCATTGCGGGAAGTGCAGGATGTGAAAGGAGATATTGAAGCATGACGAATGTGGTTGTAATCACAGGAAGGCTGTGTGCGGATCCAGAATCACGGCAGACACAGAGCGGCACGGCGGTTTGCCATTTCCGTCTGGCGGTTGGCAGAAATCGAAAGGTGGAAGGAAAACCGGAAGCAGACTTTATCAGCTGTGTATGCTGGGGCAAGACCGCAGAGTTTGCAGTTAAATATTTACATAGGGGCGGTATGATTACCGCAGAGGGTCGGTTGCAGAATGCGGACTATACCGACAACAACGGTGCAAAACACTATGCGATGGAAGTCAATGTGGATCAGCTGAACTTCTGCGGTGATGGAAAGCCGTCAGGGAATGCACAGCAAGCCGCACAGGGCGATGCAGGCAATTATCCGCAAAACTACCCACCGCAGCAGCCGAACGGCTACAACGCACCGCAGGGCGGCTATTATGATGGATATTACGAGCAAGCACCGCCACCGCAGAACTACGGGCGGCGGTAAGCGATGGCGAAAGAGAAACGCCCATACGGAACGCCACGAATTGAAATCCGGAACGGATACAAGTATGCGGAATGTGCGTGGTGCAAGCAGTGGTGGAATGTATCCTGGCAGTTTTCGGGCTGGTATTTATGCCCGAAATGCCGCCGGAAATGGGAAAGGAGCAGGAAAGATGATCAGATGCTTTTTGATACTTACTTTGGCTGTCATGATTAAGGTTGCTTTTGACATCCACAATCACAAGGTGGATGTTCGGACTACTGAAGCAGGGGCAAAACTGGAACGGATTCCGAAAGGAGAAGACGTATGAAGAAGAAAAAAGAAGTGAAAGTACCGAAGAGCCGGCAGCTTCTGAGCATGGCAATTGAGCTGGCAGCACAGTCTGAACGGCTGGTCTTGCTGAATGAGGTCGGATGCGTGGATGATGTCATTCAGGCTGCGGAGCGTCTATGCGTAAAGTTGGGCAATCTGATTGCCTTTGCAAAGGATATACAGAGAGGAGCAAAGCAGCATGACCTTGAAGGAATGCATGAAGAAAAAGAAACCGTACATGGTGCATGAAGAAGCGATCGGCGGTGTGGATGGCTGCCCGAGCAGTCAACCATTCCTGCATTGCGAAAAGGGACTGTGTGAGCAGGATGACAAGGGACGTGGCAGTACATGGACAAGTCTTTGCACATACTGCTGGAATCAGCAGATGCCTGCTCCGGACGATATACCGAAGCAGTGCTGCCGCTGTAAAATCAGCGGTGTGCCACTTATGAAATCAGCAAGCGGCGGTCTGTATTGTGCAGACTGTGCCGGATTTTTAAAATAATGAGCGAGAGGGAGAAAGAATCATGAAAGACTACATCGAAACGCAGTACAAGAATCTGGACTTTACGATTCCGGATGATTACGTCAGCCGCCGGGAAGTGTATGCGATGCTGGACTACATCGGCGGAGCGGATGCAGACGAAGCATTTTATCAGGGATGGGATGCAGCGATTGATGAAGCGTGCAGCCTACTGAATGACGTGGATTCTGCGATGAGATGGACGCCGGTTGCAGAAGAACCGCCGGAGGAATCCGGAACGCTATTGGTGACACGCTACAACAAGCTGACCGGCTTTCGGGAAGTGTGTGTTGCACAGTATTGGGCGGTTGACAAGCGGTTTGTGGTGATGCGAGCAGGCGATGTTGGAATTGACTTGCTGGATGATGTCGTGGCGTGGATGCCGTTTCCAAAAGCGTATGGAGGGAAAAACGATGAGTGAGAGAAGAAATAAATTGGAGTGCTATGACGGGCTTTTTGCGGAACTGGACGAAGCAAGAGAAAAAGCCGTTCCGACCGCTCCGGAAAACGTGGAAACATCTACACTGATGGATGGATATGTTTGGTGGACGTGCAGAGCATGCGGAAACTTGCAGCATACAGACAAGCAGGTACGGTATTGTGCGGACTGCGGACAGAGGGTGAAATGGGAAGATGCAGAAGGATGACATCATCAACAAAATTGTGTTCGAGGTGTCCAAGCAGTACAGCGGCAGCGAAAACATCGTGAAGAACATTTTGATTCGGGAACTTTATCAGTACGACCTTGTGCAGAAAGAAACTGCAATCGTGGAATACAACGGTGGAAAGAATCAGGAATATATCAAGCGGTTTATCGTTGCCAAAGCTGTTTGCGGATGCACGAAAAGGACGTTGGAACAATATAGAAATACAGTTTGGAAAGTCCTTTGTGAGATTGGAAAAACTGCGGATGAAGTTACCAGCGATGATATTCGTTATTATTTGGCAACTAAGCAGATGCGAGATCATGTTTCGTTGAGCTATTGCAACACGCTTTTGCGGTATTTGAGTTCATTTTTTAAGTTTTTGGCAGAAGAAGAACTGATTGTGCGTTCCCCAACATTGAAATGCCCAAGAATCAAGTGCGAAAAGAATAAAAAAGCTGCCTTTACAGAAATGGAAGTTGAATTGATTCGTGGAGCATGTGAAAATGCACGGGAAACAATGATTGTTGAAGTACTGCTTTCGACTGCTTGCCGAATCTCAGAATTTGCACAAATCAAGATTTCAGATATTGAAAGTAACGGAAGAATCCTGATTTTCGGGAAAGGGAAGAAAGAACGATATGTGTACTTGAACGCAAAGGCACAACTTGCTATAAAAAATTACCTTTCAGAACGAGAAGATGACAACCCTTATTTGAATCCGGCATCTATTGTTGCAGGGTCTTCGAATGAAGAACGAGCAAAAGAACTTCAAAAGCTGAAAAACGGGAATTGGTATCGGTATAAGCAACTTGTGAATCCGGATGGGCATGGTGGTAGAGATCCGTTATCCAGTCTGATTCGCAGGATTGGGGCACGAGCAGGCGTTGAAAAATGTCATGCCCATAGATTCAGGCGTACTTGTGCAACATTTGCTTTACGTCGTGGGATGCCAATCGAGCAGGTTTCTAAGATGCTGGGGCATGAAGAATTGGGAACAACGCAGCTGTATTTAGACCTGACGGAAAAGGATTTGGAAGCAGCACATGACAAATATGTGATATGAGGGGTGGTCTTACGAAAAAACAAATAGCAGCCTGCATCAAGCAGATGTCCGGAAAATATGCTCCGCAGGTGGTGTTTGCTGATTGGATTCAATGCGTTGCACTGTCGATCAGCAACAGCGTGCAGATATTTCACGACAATCTGTGGAAGCAACGGGAAGAACAATACCTTGCAACGATGAACAGATACGGCAAAGAAGAACAAATGAAAATGGCTGAAATGGCTGGGATGCTGATACTTACCTATGAAAAAGGGCTTGGTGATGTGCTGGGTGAAATCTACATGGAAAGCATCGGCGGAAACAAAAATTCCGGACAGTTTTTCACGCCGTACAATGTCAGTTTGATGACTACAAGACTGACATTGCCGGATGTCATAGACGAAAGCAAGAAGCTTTCGTTCGGTGAGCCTACCTGCGGTAGCGGCGGAATGGTCATCGCTGCAGCACAGGTATTGCAAGAAAAGGGAATCAATTATCAAAGGGTGCTGGATGTGGTTTGTCAGGATTTAGACTGGACAGCGGTCTACATGTGCTATGTGCAGCTTAGCTTGCTTGGCGTGAGAGCAATTGTCGCACAGGGAAACACATTGTCTGAACCATATACAGCAAACCACCCGAAAGAAAAGGTATTCTACACGCCTGCAAAGCGTGGACTTTTGATATAAATGAAAAGGAGAAATGAAAATGGGAAAACTGGTTGAACATCTGATGCCCTGTGCAATTTGTGGGGCTGTACCGAAAATCAATGACATTTACGACATAGATCCGGAAAAAGCAGAACACTGCTATAAGCTGTTTTGCTCTGAAAATGGGGTACACAACAGCACTGGGGAATGGTTTGCAAACAAGTACAAGGCTTGCCAGGACTGGAACAGACGGCAGCAAGCTCTTGAAGAAACGATAGAAACACTTGGCAACAGGCTGAAATCCTGCCCGTTCTGTGGACGGAAAATGCAGTTTCATAACGATATGCGAATAGGTAGGGACGACAAGCGGAGAAATTATTTTTATTTCATGCATGCAGATTACGATGAAAGCAAAGAGGTATCCTGCATTCTGGATGATATTTGCATGCCCTTTTCCATCGGAGCAGGCGATGCACACCTTGAATTGGGCTGTATCGGCGAATATGCAACAAGATGGAACAAACGTGCTTGCGATGATGAAAATCCAATGCATGAGATCAAACAGACGTTGCTTGGAACGATTCAGCCGCTGGAACGAACCGTGGAACTGCTCGAACAGCGAAATAAGAAGCTAGAGCAGGAGAACGAGGAACAGAAGCAGATTATAAAGAGAACAAGTCAGTGGAGAGTTAATAAGGACATCAAAAGCCCGTTTGCAAACATCTCCGGATTGTGTTGCGTCCATGAACTGGAAGAAGAAAACGAGAAGCTGAAACAAATGCTGAAAAAAGTGGCAGATGATGCAGAGGGGCTTTTTATGGGGTTTGCGAGATATAATCCGTATGAAAAATGTTTAGAACACGAAGACTGTGAAGCACGTGAATACTGTGACTACTGCGACAGGGATTGTGATTGTGACGGACAATGCAAATGGCGGTATAAGGACGATGTGAAAAAGCTGCTGGGAGAGGTGGAATAAAAATGTATGTAGAAATTCCGGAAGACTTGACCGAACGCACTGTAATCTTGGAATTTGGTGCAGATGCATACAGATTTTACCGAAACAGAATCGAAGAAAGAAAGCGGAATGGGAAAATCTATTACAATCCGCTGAAGACAATCTATATTTGGGCAGTGCAGGATCGGAAATATCATCAAGGCTATTGGTCAACATGGTTTGGCTATAACAAAGGTAAAAAGCATAAAAATCACGGGAGGAGTTAAAATGAAACCAATTTATTCTTGCAAAACCTGCAAACTGTGCAAGAAGAAAATACAGGTGAATCATGGTATTTTTCTTCACTTTGCAGCGGATTGTTTGCTTGATTTGAAAGGAAGCCTGCATATATGGAAGAACCACAGAGAACGTATCGTAGAAAAGAAGAAGTCCGTATTCAGACTGCTTAGAACTATGTTTCTGTATGCTCTATTGCAGGCTGTAGACATCATAACGGGCATTCTGTGGATTGCATTAACAATAGTGATAGCTCCATTCGCTATACTAAGTGATCTGTTGAGGTGAAAAAGGAGAGTATAAAATAATGGCAAAACACAATCTCAGAGAGCTTGACGAAGGGCAACTTCAGACGATGTGGAACTTCTTGAAGTTGCAACGCAAAAACACCTGCACTAAAGAGGATGTCAGGATACTTAAAGAGCATCTGGACATCATCCGGCAAGCAATGGTACAGAAAACAGCTGGTCAGAGAGATACTGACCCAGATACATATGTTGATTTTGTCGACATTGGCACATATATCAACTTTGTTGTAATTGAGACGTTGCAGTTACGTATATATGGTGGTTTGGATGCGTTGGAAGAGGTGCTGCCGGATGAAGAACACAAGGATGATAAGACGTGAATGGTATGCCAGTCATGGAATTTGTGTAGAGTGCGGACAAAGAGAAGCAGAACCACACAAAAGGAAATGTTGGGAATGTAGCGAAAAGAAAGCTGAATACAACAGGAAATATAATGCAAACATGACACCGGAGCAGAAAGAAAAAAACAGCATCAGGCATAAAAAAATGTATGAAAGCAGAAAAGCCGCTGGAATTTGCGTCTATTGCGGAAAGAAACCAGCGGCATCTGGTAAAGTTGCATGCGTGATGTGTGCAAAACGGGATGCAAAAAGGCACATGGAAAAGAACCGGAAAATGGGGATGTTACCAAGGTGTCTGTTTGGCGATGGATACCACTGCACAATCTGCGGCAAGGACATCAACGGCGGAAAGTTGTGTGATAAGTGCTATAGCAACTCTGTGCATGCTTTGGAGATTGCAAGAGCAAACATTCAAGGAGGATGGAAAAATCAAGATTTTGTATTTGGAAGCGGGAAAAAGAAGGTGTAGTGGCATGAATTGCGGTGAAGATTGCCCGTCTAATGAGAAAGACAGAAATTCTCTTCCATGTTGCAATTGTGAGAGAAGGAATGCGATTGTAAAAAAGGAAGAGGAAGAAAGGAAAAGAATGAAAGAAAACGTGAAACTGAGGAATAGAAAGGCGAAAATGGGTGACATTCAAGACATTCAAAAGGAAATCGAAATCCTAAAAAACGAAATGACAGACTTGAAGAAGATGTTACAAGAGAAACCATTATCACAGGATGGTTTGCAAAAAGAAGCGGCAACGAAGCAGGATCAGACAGAATCAGAATTTTGGATGCCTGACTATGGAGAACCGTTTTTTGCTGTTGATGCCGTTTATGGGGTTACTGAATGCATTTTTGAAGAAGGAGACGATCTTGATTATATGATGGTTGGAAACTGCTTTGCAACAGCAGAACGTGCGGAGCAGGTTTCAAAGAAGTTGGAATTTCTATTTCGACTGGAGCAGTTGCACGATCAATTCTGCCCGGAATTTGAACCAGACTGGAATGACCATGACACTCCGAAAATCGCAGTTCATTTTGACTGTGAAAAAGATAAAATGGTTTCCACTTGTACTTATTCTGAAAAATCTGTTTATGAGGTTTATTTTGATAGCTTCGAAACAGCTGATAAAGTGGCAGCGATATTAAACAGAGAAAGGAAGCGTTGAAATGAATGACAACGAAAAAAAATTGGAAGCCCTGAAGCCGTGGAAGCCAGAGCGTGGAGAAGAGTATTTTACAATCAAAAACGGTGTTGATGTTGTCCAGTATATTTATATTGGAGATGATATTGACGAATCTTGTATCTTATCCGGCGACTACTTTCCAACAAGAGAACGTGCTGAGCAAGTTGCAAAGAAAATACGGTTACTGTTGCAGCTTGAACAGCTGCATGACCAGCTTTGTCCGGACTATGAGCCGGATTGGGATGGTGCAGCGAAATTTCTTGTTGCGTTTGATCATACTGATGGGGAAATGCAAGCATTTTTCGACAGAAGCAGTGGAGAAAGCACATTGGTTTATTTTAGAGACGTTGTAACTGCTATGGAAGCAGCAGAAATCTTAAATAAAGAGATGAAAAAATCAGACTAAGAGAAATGAAAGGAAGATCCCAAGATGTGCAAAGAAAAAGAACTGACAGAAGCAGCCTATCGCTACTATGTGGATGAAGCATGCATCAAAGACATCGCAAAGCAGTTGCATCGGTCATACAATTACACACGGCTGATCATAAAAAAATATCGGGGTGCGTTCCGAGATGCGATTATCATGCATTGGCTGGAGCAGGAAAAGAAGTTGCAGGCAGTTGCTGACGAATATTTCAATGGGACGATGACCATGGAACAAATCAAAGAAACTTTTCACGTATCCGGCGACACTGTTCGAAAAGTCGCTCAGAAACAAAAGCCGCCGTTCGCAGAGAAACCGGAATTTACACCGGAAGAATTGGAAATGGAAAAGATGTTTCGTTTTGAATCGGAAGAAACGGAAAATCTGTTTGGAATCCGAAAAAAGAAGAAACGGAAGCCGATTTACGGAATCTACAACCGCACTTCCGGCAGATGGATACAGGGCTGCTTACAAGGGCAGATTCAGACGATTTTGTTCACATCTATTAAGGCGTGTAAGCAAGAACGAACAGAACGCAATCTGAATCCGGAGGAATTTAAAGCGGCTCTGTACGGATGGAGGATGGAATGACAGAATATCAACATCAGAGAACCGTTATGGAGTGGTCTTGCTATGCCAGCAATCGCATACGCTATCCGGGATTAGATTTGCTGTATCATATCCCGAACGAAATCAAGTGCAATGTGGTGCAGGGCAAACAGCGGAAAGATATTGGCGTAAAGTCTGGCGTACCGGATTTGTGTTTGCCGGTTGCTCGTGGGCAGTATCACGGGTTGTACATAGAGATGAAAGCAGAACGGGGCAGAGTATCCGAAAACCAGAAGACGTGGCTGAAACGATTGACGGAGCAGGGTTATCTTGCAAAGGTCTGCTATGGATTTGATGAAGCAATCCGGTGCATTAAGGAGTATTACAGTTATGGGGAATAACATCAGACAGTTGCTGATAAATTACAGAGATATGCAGGCGGAAGTAAATGATGCGTATCAAAAAATCAATCAGGATGATAACCCTATGTCATTTGACCGCATCGAAGAACTGGAATCAGGAATCGAACGGGTAAACAAATTTGTAAACAGCATCTACAGCTACAATCTGAAAAAGGCAATTCGGATATACTATATTGACGAACGGTATCAAAAGATTTCGTGGGAGCAGGTTGCTGATTTAGTTGGTGGCGGTTGGACATCATATGCGTTAAAAGCTGCAATCCAGCGGATCATCAAAAAAAGTGACACACATGACACAGTTGACACACATGACACGTAATAACTCTTTATAATAAAATAAAGAGTTGGATAGTTTTATTTTAAGCCACTCTTCTGAGTGGCTATCTTTTTTATGATATGACAGTACAAGAAATTTATGGCTTGATTAAAACCAATCAGGTACACCAGTTTTACAATGACGGTGCATGGAAACAGTTGGCTGCAACCATACGCAAAGAGCAGCACAACGAATGCCAGCGTTGCAAAGCAAACGGCAAATATCATTATGCAGTGCTGGTACATCATGTAAACCATTTGCGAGAGCATCCGGAGCTGGCATATAGCAAGACCTACATAGACAGCAACGGACAGGAGCAACGCAATCTGATTCTGTTGTGCAGTCAATGCCACGAAGCAGTGCATGCCAACGATCGGCACAAACCAAGAGAGATCGGATTCAAAAACGAGGAGCGATGGTGAAAGATGCCCCCCCGATTGAAAAATTGAAAGTTTTCTGGGGGATTCAATACCGATGGGGGGATTAGACAGTTCTTCTGATTCGCTTCCCGTGTAGTTTTTTTGCAGGAGGTGGATTTTGTGAGGAAAAAAGCAAAGGAAGTACAGGCATCTTTGTATGATTTTGTGCAGCGGAAAAATGCAGATATGAGTGCAATCAGTAAGATGATTGACGATTATGCATACTTGTTTGACTGTGCAGAAGACCTGAAAAAGAACATCACGAAGAATGGAACGATGTTGTCAGAACCGAATACAGCTGGATTCATGATCACAAAACCAAATCCAGCACTAAAAGAATTACGGGATACCAATAAGCAAATGCTCAGTATCTTGAAATCTCTTGGAATTGATATTAAATCCGTTTCGGAGCTGATGCAGCCGGATGACGAACTGTAAATACATTGACGACTATTTATCCATAATCAGCGAAAATGATGTGTCTGTTTGCGAAGAGCAGAAAAAGCTATATAAATTCGTTTTGCACGTGTTTCAAACAGAAAAATTAGTAGTCGATATGGAGCAGGCGGAAAAATACTTTGCCTTACAAAAGTACTTTCCATTTTCTTTGTTCACTTGGGAAAAATTCTGTTTTTTCATTCATAATTGCGTTTACAAGGAAAACGGGCAGCTTCGGTTTCCAAAGTTGGTGATTATTGTAGGGCGTGGAGCAGGGAAAAATGGCTTTTTAGCGTTTGAAGATTTCGCCTTATTGACACCTGTCAATGGCGTACCAAAATATCACATTGATATTTTTGCAACGTCAGAAGATCAGGCAAAACAGAGTTTTTTAGACGTATATGATGTTCTGGAACAGAATGCAGTGAAGATGAAACGACATTTTCGCTGGAACAAAGAAGTCATCAAAAACTTGAAAACAGGCTCAGAACTGCGGTTTCGCACATCCAATGCAAAAACAAAAGATGGTGGCAGACCGGGCAAGGTAGACTTTGACGAATATCATGCTTATGAAAACAGTGCTTTGATTGATGTTGCAGTAACTGGTCTTGGTAAAAAACGCTATCCACGGCAAACTATTATCAGCACAAACGGCAATGTAAGAGGGGCTGTTTTTGATGATTTGCTTGAAACCTGTGAAAAAATACTGGATTTGGAAGAACCAGATAACGGGACATTCCCTTTTATCTGTAAAATTGACTGCATTGATGAAATTGACAATCCCGATTCTTGGCACAAAGCAAATCCATCTTTGCGATTCCTGCCGGATTTGATGGAAGAAATCAAGCTGGAATACGCACAATACAAGCAAAATCCAGCTGCAAACGCATCTTTCCCGACCAAAAGAATGAATTGCCCACCAAAGCATACAGAAAATGCTGTCACAAAGTGGGAAAATATCATTGCATGCAATCGACCAGTGGAAGAAGGTTTGTTAAAGGGGAAATCATGCGTTGCAGGGTTAGACTTCATGTTGACGACAGACTTTTTGGGAGCAGGATTGCTTTACAGAGTAAACGGCGTTGATTATTGGGTTGGACATACATGGATTTGTGAAAATTCTGCGGATCTGATTCGCATCAAACCGCCATTGCGAGAATGGGAAGCCAGAGGGCTTGTAACATTTGTAGATGCAAAAGCAATTCCGCCGGAACTGCCTGCAATGTGGCTGAAAAATGAAGCTGCAAAACGAGGTTCTCAGATTTTAAAGGTCGGTTTGGACAAATATCGCTGTAATGTCCTGCGAAATGCCTGCATGGATTTTATGCAATTGCATGATGACCAAATCTATTTGGTTCGCCCGTCCGATGAAATGCAGATTGTGCCGACCCTTACAGATAAATTTGCAACGCAAAAAATTGTATGGGGCGTAAATAACAGTAATATGTGCTGGCAGACCAATAATACAAAGACGGCAACCAGTGGAGCAGGCAATATTACTTATCAAAAAATAGAACCAAAATCCAGAAAAAATGATGAATTTAAGGCGTTTGTAGCTGCGGAATGTGTGTCAGATGTTTTGGAACACACGAAAGCAATCAATCTTGATATGATGCAAGCGTGGATCTATTAAGCAGAAGGGAGTGATTACGATGAATGTATTCAAGCGACTGTTTCGACCATTTCTGGAAGAAAAAATAGAAAAAGAAGAAAAAACGGACACCGGATATTATGAAATGGATGAAGAAACCAAAGCATTCATATCCCTTTTTGCAAAATATATTGCAGTGGATTATGTTGCAACCTGTTTATCAAGAGTACCAATCAAAACGATTCAGAACGGAAAAGAAAATCAAGGCGACTTGTTTTATCTGCTCAATTATTGCCCGAACCGAAGCCAGAATGCTTCTGATTTTTTCTATGAATTTTGGTTTCGCTATCTGTGGGACGGAGAAGTGCTTGCATTTGAACACCACAAAGAATGGTTCGTGGCAGACCACTTCTGTGCATCGACAAAAAACACAGCAGAATTATACTTTGAATCCGTCAGTTATGGCGATTTCAGTTTGAGCAAATGCTATTACAGCGATGTAATCTATATCGGGAATCCGTGGGAAAGTTCTCATAGTGATGCGATGCTGAACAGTGTGCTTTCGTACTGCAATGAGATTTTGTCTATTACCACAAAGATTTATTCAAAAGCATCCAATGAAAAATATTTCTTGGAAGTTGGTGCGTTACCGACTGGCGATGACTACGAAGAAAAGTTCAAAAAAATGATGAATGTATCATTCAAGAATTTTTTAAAGAGTGATAAGGCAGTATTGCCGCTGATCGGCGGAATCACTGCAAAATCTGCGAACGATAGCACCAAATCTCAGGGAAACAAGTCCATCATAACAGAAATCAAGGATACCATTTCGCTTGCAATTGAAACAGCTGCGAGAAAATACCGAATACCGCCTGTTTTGCTTACTGGCGGATCGTCCGGATTGTCTGAGATACTGGATTTGTTTATCGGAGAATGCATTTGCTACTATACCGACAAAGCGGACAAGGAATTTTCAAGGAAATTATACCGAAAAGAAGAAATTCTGCATGGCAGCAAGATTCTGTTTGATACCAGTATGATCAAATATTCCGATTTGTTTTCATGTGCTTCTGGGGCTGACAAACTAAAAGCAGCAGCAATTTGCAGCACAAATGAAATCCGGAGAGCCTTAAAACTGCAAAATCTGGATAAGGAATGGGCGGATGGATACACCCTTACAAAAAATTACAGCACATTAAGTGACGCAGAAGGAGATGGTCAGGATGAATGATGGGACGTTCTGGAATTTGGCGAAGAAAGATGAAAAAACAGTGGATTTGTACATCTATTCGCAGGTTAGTGAACGACATGATAAAGAAGCTAAAGTTGTAACTGCGGAAGATTTTCGCAGTCAGCTTGCTGAAGCCGGAGAAATTGATACCATTTGCATTTATATCAATAGCAACGGTGGAAGCGTAAAGGAAGGAATTGCGATTTATAGCCAGCTGATGCGGCACAATGCAAAGAAAATTGTATATATTGATGGATTTGCGTGTTCCATTGCTTCTGTGATTGCAATGTGCGGTGACGAAGTCCACATGTCCAATTGTTCCACCATGATGATTCACAATGCAATGTCAATTGCATGGGGCAATGCTGAAGAGCTGCGGCATGAGGCGGATATTTTGGATACCATCACGGCAAATATCAAGAATGCCTACATGGACAAATCAAATGGGAAAATTGACTTTCAGAAGTTGACAGAAATGATGGATGCGGAAACGGCGTTGAGTGCTGCGGACTGCTTGCAGTATGGATTCGTTGATGTGATTGATAAAAAAGAAAAAGATTCTGGAAAGTCAGGATCAAAACCACCTGAAAAAAATGTTGCAGATCAGATTTTCGGCAGCATTTATAATAAAACAATTGAAAAAATTAGATTGTAAAGGAGCTTGTTATGACAAATCTGGATGAAAAAACAAAGCAGAAGGCTGACATTATCAGTGATTTGACGGATGCAATCAACAAGAATGATACTGAAAATATTCGTGCAAGCATTGATGCACTTGGTGCTTTTATTTCAGAAGAACTCAAAGCAGAATACAACGGCGTTGTTGCTGCTTCTGACCGTGCAATTCTGGCAAGCAGAGGAAACAGAGTGCTGACCAGCAAAGAAACAGCATTCTGGGAAAACGTGATCAATGTCGGAAAGAACTATCAGAATGCAGTTACAAAATTGCCGGATGCCATTGAACCGACCTTTATTGATGCGGTTATGGATGACATTAAATCCAACTTCCCGCTGATCAATGCGGTTTACAGCATGAACACCAGCACATTGACAAAGATTGTGATCAATAAACAGGGAATCCAGCAGGCTGCTTGGGGACAGATCAACAGTGCAATTGTGCAGGAACTTTCCGGTGCGATTGATACAATCAGTGCAGATATGTATAAATTGTCTGCTTGGATGTCGATTCCTGCGGATATGCTGGACTTGGGTCCGTCTTGGGTAGAACGATATTGCCGGACACTACTGACCGAATCTCTGGCATATGGACTTGAAAAAGGAATTGTAGACGGAACAGGAAAAGATCAGCCGATTGGCATGATGCGAGATATTGACAATGCATCTGCTGGAACGTATCAGGAAAAGACAACAGTAAAGCTGGATGCCATCACACCGGTTACAATCGGTGCAATTATAAAGGATCTTGCAAAGACACCAGCTGGACGGCAGCGTCCTGTTACAGATGTTGTCTTTATCGTGAATCCGGTTGACTATTTTTCAAAGGTGTTCCCAGCAACGACCATCATGGCACCGGATGGCACTTACCGGAATAATGTAATGCCGTATCCGATGCAGGTGATTCAGTCGATTGCTGTTCCGGAAAATAAAGCCGTCATTGGCTTGGCAAAGAAGTATTTTCTCGGAGTAGGCACTGCAAAGACCGGAAGTATTACTTATTCCGATGAATATAAGTTCTTGGAAGATGTGCGTACTTTTAAGATTAAGACGCACATCGCCGGAACACCGCTGGATAACAATGCATTTACCGTTTGCGATATTACAGACTTGGAAAGTGCTATTTGGGCTGCAAAGACTGTTTCTACTAAGTAAGGAAAGAGGGTGAACAGGGTTGCCGACAGTAGAAGAAGTAAAGGTTTATCTCCATATCACTTGGGATGAACCGGAAACCAATCAAGAGGTGGAGGCAATCCTACCTCGTGCCGATGCAATTTTGAGAAAATACATCAGCAGCAAGATTGATTATGAAAAAGATTTGATGGTGCATCAGCTTTTTCTGGATCTCTGCCGATATATTTATAACCATGCATCCGACCAATTTAAAATTGATTATCATGATGAATTGTTTTCCCTGAGAAATTTCTATATTTCTCAAGATGTAGATGGAGAAAGCGATGAAGTTTGAACGGTTTACAGATGGGGTTGCAAAGATTTATGCAGTTGCGAACATCGCAGATGCTGGAGATCGTCCCGTTGACGGGCTGAAACTAAAGTACCGGCTTTGCTATCAGTATAAAACAGTTGGTGTGAAACGATTTGTGGAAGCACAGCAAATTTTCATGCAAGTGGATGAAATGATTGCTGTTCCGCAGCGGAGAGCAATTTCTACTGGAGATGTTGCAATTTTAGGCGATGTGCAATATCGGATTGTGCAAGTGCAGCAGATTGACGATACAACCCCAGCAACCACAAAAATCAGTCTTTGGAAGTTGGAGGAAACCTATGAATCTGAAAGAATTTCGGGATAACCTCTGTGAATTGATTCCGTCCGGAAAAGTATATCATTTCATCGTTCCAACAGACGTAAAAGAAGCATACATTGTATGGAATGAAACTGGAATAGAGTACACATTTTACGATAATATTTGTTGTGAAAGAACCTATGTTGCAAAAGTTTCCTATCGAACCCGAACAGAATATGATGATTTGCCAGAGAAAATAGAAGAAATGTTTGATAAAGAACAAATCTATTTTTCTTCTTGCAAGATTCAATTCGACTTGGACACTGGAATTATTTATTATACGTGGGAAGTGCGATGGATTGGCTAATATTACAATTGGAGAAGATTTGCAAGGTTTGATTGCAGCAATGGAAGAGCTTGCAGGAGATACGGGAGCATATACACGTGTTTTGCAAGCTGGTGGTGAGATTGTCAAGTCAATTGAAAAGGAAGAAATCGAATATCAAAAATTCATTGATGAAGGCGATATGATTCGTTCAGTATCCGCTGTAATAAAGCCGAAAGAACAATTAGTGGATATTTATCCAGTTGGTTCAGTGAAGCGTGGACGGATTACCACCCGAAACGCTGAAAAAGCTGCCTATTTGCATTATGGTGTAAAAGGCAGAATAGAAGCGTCTAAATTTATGGACAATGTAAAAAAAGATTCAGAAGTCGCATCACAAAATGCGATGCAGTCTGAATTTAACCAGATTTTAAGAGAGAAAGGACTATAAAACTATGGCACAGATTGGTTTGCGTTATCCGGTAGCTGCTCCGATTGTACAGTATCAGGAAAATGGTCTTCCGATTTATGGGACAGGCTTTTATATTGGTCGTATGGTCAAAGCAGACAAGACCTATGATAAGAATGATGCATCTTTGTATGCGGATGATGGCAGAGTGGAATATGATGCAGGAATCACTGCTGTGAATTTGAGTTTGGAAGTAGACGGGCTTGGAACACACAAGAGTGCATTCGAGGAAACTCCAATCAAAGTGGAAGCAACTCTGCTGGGGGCGGAATATCAAAAAACAAATATTTCTTCTGGAAGCAGCCCAACGGTAACTGAAACGATGGAACTTGCTGGAGATGATGTTGCACCATATTTCGGGGTTGGCTACTACAAAACAGATGTCATTGACGGTAAAAAGCACTACTTTGCATACATCATTTATAAGATGGCATTTGCAAAGCCGGACGATTCTGAATCCACAAAGGGAGACAAGACCGCTTTTGGCACAAAGACGATTTCCGGTTCTGGCATGTCCACAGATGGATCTGATACTGCACCAAAGCGATATTTTGAAAAGAAGGTGGAATGCCCAACGGAAAAAGACGCCATTAACTTCTTGAAGACGACTTTTAACATCAAAGATGCAACGGCAAGCAGTGCAAATGATAAGGGGGAATAAAATTTGACTGCAATAAAGATTCATCAGAAATCGTATCCCCTTTACTGGGATTTGTATGCAGAAAAGCGAATCTCTGAAAAGATGGGAAAGGAACGGGTATTTGCTGACTGGCTGAGAGAGGAAAAGAACCGCTTTGAACACATCAGTTTTGTGCTGGTAGAACTGATCAATGGCGGTATTCGCAAGAAAAATGCAATGCTTGCAGCTGGTTTTTCATCTGGTGAAAAGGAAACTCTTTTCCGGATGACGGATGAAGAACAGGAAAGTTTTTTGTCGCTGTTTCGGGTTGTTGATTTTCCGGCAATTCAGAATGCAGTGATTGCAGAGTACATTAAAGCCTATCAGGTAGAAATTCCAGAAGAAATCAAGAAAAACATGCCGGATGATGATTATCTGGAAATCGAAGCAGAGATGGAAGCTGAAAAAGACAAAGATGGAAAAAACTGATTCGCCGGAGGGAGAAACACTTTCTCCGGCTTTTATACTATGGGCTGTCTGCCGGACTTACCCGTGCAGAAACACTGAATACACGACCGGGTGAATTGACACAAATGCATCTATGGAAGGTGGTGGAAAAATGGCACAAGTAAGAGATATTAAAGCACGTATCAGTCTGGACGGGGAAAGTGCATTCCGGAAAGCACTTTCCATGTCAAACAACAGCTTGAAAGCGATGCGAGAAGAGCTGAAAACGGTTACATCTGAATTTAATCAGAATGATGATGCTGTAGAAAAAACCGCAAAGGCACAGGAAATTCTGCGAAAAATGCAGGAGCAATCCGAGCAGAAAATACAGGCATTATCGGATGCGGTCGAATATCAGTCAAGAAAATATCAGGAAGCACAGGCGGCAGCGGATCGGGCGGCAGAAGCATACGGCTATTCCTCTGAAGAAGCCATCAATGCCAGAAAAGCAGCGGATGATGCTGCGAGTGCAACCGATAAATACAGTAAGATGCTGTATTCTGCACAGGAAGAAGCGAACAAGCTGAGCAGAGAATTAGATGATGTTTCAGATTCCTCGGAAGATGTCAGAGACCGTTCTGATAAGGTGTCAGACGGATTTACTGCAATGAAAGGCGTTGCAGCCAATCTTTATACAGAGGGAATCAAATTTGTTACAGATGGCTTGCATGATATGTACGACCTGCTCCTCGAAAGTGATTCTGCGGTTGGCAGTTTTGCTGTAAAAACCGGAACAACTGCCAGTGATATGGGGCAATACAAGGATATTATCAATGATATTTACGAATCCGGTAACGGCGAATCGTTAAGCAACGTATCCGATACGATGGCTTTGGTGGTACAGCAGTTTGGCGATTTGAACGATGCTGATTTGTCCGATATTACAGAGAATCTGTTCACGATGGAAAGCTACTTCGGCTATGATGCACAGGAACAGCTGAGAGCCGTAAAAATGCTGATGGATCAGTTCGGCGTTTCGTCTGATGAAGCATTTTCTATGATTATTCAAGGTTCGCAGCAAGGGCTTGACAAGAATGGCGATTTGCTGGATTCCATCAATGAATATGCTGTGCATTATCAGCAGTTGGGCTATGATGCAGATGATTTCTTTAATTCTCTTGCAAACGGCACGGCTTCCGGTACGTTTTCTGTCGATAAATTGGGCGATGCCATGAAAGAATTTGGCATTCGCACCAAAGATACTTCCACAACTACAACAGATGCATTCACATTGCTTGGATATGGAGCAGGAGCTTCCGCCGATGAAATCCAAAAGACAAAAGATGAAATTGAAAAACTGGAAAAGAACCTAAAATATGCAAAGATAGAACAATCCAACTTCAACGATAAAACCAGCGAACTGACACGAATGAAAAATGCAGATAAGATTGCGGAATATTCAGACGCACTTGAAACTGCAAATTCCAAACTGGAAATGATGACTTCTTCGGCGGATACGTCTAAAGGTAGCATAGAAGATTTGCAAAACAAATTTGCAGAGGGCGGAGAATCTGCACAAGAAGCAACACAAGAGGTCCTCGAAGCACTTTTTTCCATGGAAGATCCTGTTGCACAAAACGCTGCCGGCGTTGGATTATTCGGCACGATGTGGGAAGACCTTGGAATCGAAGGCGTAAAAGCCTTGATGAATGTAAACGGCAACATCACAACCTCCAAAGAAACGCTGGAAGAAGTCGATAAGATTAAATTTAACGGCGTTGAGAGAAGAACGGAATCCCTTGGCAGAAAATTCAAAACAGAAATCACACAGCCGATTTTTGATAAAGCAATGCCCAAGCTGGAATCTGCTATGGACTATGTTTCCAACAACATGGATCACATCATTGATACCATTAAAAAAGTCGGCGAAGCCATGAAAATTGCACTTGCTATCGGAACGGTTACGAAATTTGTATCCAGTGCCGTATCCGGAATGACTGCTGTCGTGAACGCAATTAAAGCTGCAAAAGATGCACAATTATTGCTGAACGCTGCACAAAAAGCCAATTTATTCGGGTTGATTGCTGGGCTTGCCGTTGGAGCAGGGATTGCCATTTACGATTACTATAGAAATTTAGAGGATTCCTTAGAGCCAACTTCCCTTGTTTCTGAAAAAACGCAGGAATTATGTGACAAACTGAGTGATCAAAGAACGAAGTGGGAAGAAGCAAAAGATGCAGCAGATACGAACATAAAAAATAAGGATGCAGAGTTTCAGTATTACGAAGGCTTAAAAGCCGAACTGGATGGAATCGTTGATGGCAACGGCAGAATCAAGGAAGGCTATGAAAATCGTGCGAAGTTTATCACGGAAGAACTTGGCGATGTGACCGGCGAAGAAATTGAAATTGTGGATGGTGTCATCCAAAAATATGACGAATTATCTGTAAAATTGGATGAAGTCCTGCTGAAAAAGAAGGGCGAAGCCTATGCAAATATTTATGCTGACCAGTTTTCAGAAGCGTTGTCTGGAAAAGATGATGCTCTGAATACCTATATGGAAGCACAGAATAACTATAATAGTTTCCGGACACATGCGATATATGCGGATTCTGGGCAGCGAAATTTAAGAATTGCAGAACTTGAAAAACAAAATGCAAGGCTTAGAGAATATGATATAGCTGATCCAGATGTAGTAAGAGAACTCAACCAGCTGAAACAGGAAGCAGCGGATGAAAGTACCTTACAGCAGGCGTTGATGAATGCAGAAGATATGTATTCGGAATACAGTACAACCATTGCAAATTATCAGCAGTTACAACAGGCAATCACAAGCGGAACGAAAGATGAATTGGAAACATCCATGTATTATCTGGAAAACCATTTTGCAACCGCTGAAACGGCAACCAGTGGTTATTTACAGCGGCAGGCTTATCGTATCAATAACGAGTTAGGCAACACCAAAACAGCTGTTGCAAATGGTATGGCAGGTGTTACGCAAGAAGATGTTACCGCTATGGAGAACATGAATATAAAGGCTGGCATTGAATGGAGAAAAGCAACGTCCAACGCTCAAAAATCTATGGATGATACTGTTGCAGCTGCCGCAGAACTGGGTGGAAAGCTGTGGTCACCAATGGCAGCCGCTGCCGCAACGGGTGGAAGCACTTTTAAGGCAACCTTTGATGCACAAGATACCCCAAGTGCTTTTAATGGATTGCTGGAGCGTTCACAAAACATCGCATATGAACTATATAATAATGCTGCGTATGCTGCCAATATGTCAGCGGATGGATATTTGAACACCATGGAAGAAAGACGGCGACAGTTAGAAGCAAGTGTGTCTTATACTGCCAGCATGATTTCCAATGCGTTTAATAGTGCATTGGGCATTGCATCTCCGTCTAAGAAATTTGGATGGGCTGCGGAAATGTCTGTTGCTGGCTATATCAATACCATCAACGACAGTTTGCCGGAAATGCATAATGCTGGAAGAACGATGGCAGAATCAGCAGTAACGCCCTTTGAACAGTATTTATCAGAACATTCTGTTTCTCCGGAAGCGTATGCAAATGCTGCAATTGGCACTGCGGACAGAATGAGCAACCGTGGGAACGCACAAAACTTGAACCGAACAGCAAACATTACAGTGAATCTGAACGGCTTATCTATTGGAAATGTAAATAGTGAAGACGACATCCGAAAGGTTATGCAGCGGATTGCAGCAGAAACACAAAAAGCAGTATTTGTTACAGGGGGCGGTGTGAAATGAGCTATATCCGATTTAATGGGCATGATAGTAGGCAATATGGTTATGTGAAATTTTTGCCTGCTCCTGTAATTGCCGCAAATGATTATACGGTAGCAACTGCGGTCGGTATACCGCCGATTATTTACGACTATGGCAGCTATAACACAAAGCAAATCTCTTTTACAATTGGCACAGTTGGCAGGCAGAGGGCAGAAGAAGTACTGAAACATTTTACAGGGCATGGTGATTTGATTATTTCAGACCATCCAGACCGTAAAATTACAGCATGGTGCATGGATGGAATTACGCCTGACCGAAAATCAAACCGATTCACAGAAATCACGCTGAACTATACCTGTTATGCATATTCCGAATTGCTGAGAGAAAAGCAGATAAAGCCAACCATTTCGGAATCCTCTGGAACAATTGCAATCACCGAATATGATACTGCCCGTGTGGGCGATATTCCAGCAACGCCGATGATTTACTTCATGCCAGCTGCTACAGATGCAACAACCAGCTTTTCTGTCGGTGGTGCTGTACTTTATATCAATACTGGTCTGGCGACAGATCGGGTATATTGTATAGATACCAGATGGAGCAGGCTTGTTTTGTTTGGAACGCTGGAAAACGAGAGCATCAAAGAACTGCCAGACGAAGAAAAAATAGACCTTAGTTGTGAAACTTATGGCGATTTTTCATCACTCTATTTGCCAGCCAGCGTAAAATGTGAAATCACATATGAAAACCTATCTTTTTTATCCATCAAACGATGTGCAAGATTCTTGTTATAAGGGGGTGCTGCTGTGTATCAAATTGGCGTGTTTGAACAACCAGTCGGGCAGAATGACTTTTATATGCTGGTAAATGGTGAAACGGTCATAAAAAATGGCTATTCCTTATATCCAACAGAATGCATTGCAACAGAAGAGTTTAACAGTGAATTTAGTTGCACCATCAAGCATCCCATTGACCCATTTGGAGCTTGGAAGCGGCTGAAATGCTACAATATTTTGCGTGTACCCTATCCGGTGAGAGGGTCAAAAGACAAATCACAGCTGTTTATCATTTTATCCAGAGATGTATCTAAAAATGAGCACGGAGAAATCACGATTACCTGTACAGCTTACCACATATGGTATTATCTTAATTTTTTGATTGGGAACGTGGAATGGAACGAAGAGGAATCGGCAAAGAATGCGGCTCAAATTATGGCTGCAACTATGACAGCTGCCTATACAAAGAATTTAAGAGATTACGGCTTTGAGGATGCAGGAAAAATATTATACAGTTTCAGCCAGCACACCGATGATACAGATACATTCCCGATAGAAGCGGTTAATTTCAAAGACCGGCTTGGAAATGCAACAGTATGCGATGTTGTCATCAATGGATTGATACCAGTGGCAGGGCATGAATTATATCGGGATAACTTCTATTTTTCGCTTGAAAAAAGGCGAGAATCAGCGGCTGGCAGCATGGAAAAACCAGCGTTTCGGATTGCCTATTCAGAGAACATAAAATCCATTTCTGTTTCGGAGAATTACGAGGAATCAAAAGAAAAAATGTGCTTTTCGATTGGCGAAAATGAAGAACAGAATAGCAATGTGCTGTCTATTAAAGATTCTTTTTCCCCGTTTGCGTTGCCTTATGTTGGTGTATATAGTACAAGCAGCTTGGAAAATGCGATTGCAGAATTCAAAAATATCAATCATCCGATTGTGTCGTATCAAATTGATTTTTTGGATTTGAAAAGCAGTGTATTTTTCAAAGATGCAGTCATTGGAAACTGCTTTGATGTTGGCGATATTGGCACAGTATACGATACTACAATCGGAATCAGCACCACACAGATGATTACAAGGCGGGAATACGATGTCATTCGTGGAGAAATCACCAATATCACATTGGGTAATGTTTCTGAATCTGTCTATGGAATGCGTACGCCGTCTTATGCAACCGGTGGATCTACGATTTCAAAACAGGTAACAGAAGAATATGATCTCTTCCTGCGGATCAATGTGTCCGGTATGACACGCATTTATTTTGCACTCAGCAATGTTAGCGGTTCTTTTCAGCTGTCATGGTGGGATGGCGTTTCTACGCCTTTTGATACCGATAATGGACGCTTTTCCGTGAGAAAGTATATTCCGATTGGAACGGATGAAATTTGGATTGGAATCAAGCTGCTAAATGGCAACATTGACAAGCCATATAGTCAGATTTTAGGGTTTCGCTCCTCTGATGGCAATGTTCCAAACATCGTTACAACCTTCTATGCAGTCAGTATGTCTAAAAAAGTTTCTGACTTGGAAGGACTGTTTTCCGATGCGGCATCTTCTGAGCCAAGAAGAGATATTGTGCAAACAGTCAGCTTTACAAATGCAATCAAGTCCATTAAAAGCGAAACATTCGCATGGCAGAGAAGATTGTCCACCATCTATTTTAATGGCACACTGTCGGAATTTAATGTATTATCCCATCCAGGACAAGGGGAAAATGATTTTTATAGCTGGTTTACCGGAACGCATAACGGAGAAGTTGCGGTGCCCTATGGCACGATTGCAATTATTTGTAATGATGGCGAAATTAAAATGAATAAGAAAAAACCGGAGGAGGGATAAACAATGCAAATCACAATTGATAAAAAAAATTATTTTGCAACGGTTGACACGTTGTGGCTGGCAATGCAAGGAGAATGCAATACAAGACGGGTATCTGTTGACGCTCCAGAAGTACAGGGGGCAGCAAATTATTTTCTTCGAGCGGAATTGCCGGATATGACGATATATGATATGCAGATTGTAAACAATCAAGTCATTCTGTCAAATGCGGTTACACAATTTTCCGGAATTGTAAAACTGCAATGGATTGCCAAAGATGGTACAGGCGGTCTGATTGCAAAGTCGCAGGTGATTGACGCAATTGTAAAGGATTCCATAGATGGAGATACTTCCGCTATTCCAACACCGGAAGAAATGAAAACGAAATATGATGAATACATGGATTCTATGCAGGAAGTCAAGCAGGATGTCACCAAGAAGAGCGAAACCGCAAAAGCCGATGCTGACCGTGCAGAAAGCAGCGTCAGCCGTGCAGAAGCCCTGCTGCAATCCATGCAGGGAATGACCATTGGCGAACGGGCACGGCTCTATGTGGACGTAGAATCCGGCTCAGACACCAACAACGGAAAAGCGACTACCACTGCCGTGCAGACCATCGACCGTGCTTTGATTCTGGCGAATGCTTATCAGCAGGCAATTATCTGCCTGAAGAAAGGGCAAACCTACACCGCCACGGACAAAAGCAATGAATACGGCATGGGGATTCAGCTGTATCACCGAACGCTCCGGTTTGAAGCCTACGGCACGGGATACGAAAAGCCAAAAATTCAAAATGCGATTTTCGCCTACAGCTGCAATCTGGAATGGAAAGAAATCGACTTCACCGCAAACAACGGGGTATTCACGATGTATAATACCATCTGTAGTTTTGAAAAATGCTCGCTTTGTTGGGTCGATTCTCGAAATAGTTTTGCAAGGTTGGCAGCGTGCAATCTTGAACATAACTGGAAACAATACGGTGGATTTTCTGTGATTTCCAATGGAACAACTTCCATCTGTAAAATTCATTGCCTGGATGCAAAAGAAGGAGCAAGAATTGAATGTGGCGGTTGCAGACTGGAAGCAACGATGAATGACGGAACTTCTGCAATTTTAAAATATGGCATTCCGGATAATTTATCGACCGTGAAAAAAATTGCAGAAGAAAGTGTTGCAACGCAGACGATTTATGTAGACGCTGTCAATGGTGCAGATTCACGGGATGGCATTACGCAAGCAAAAGCCCTGCAAACCCTAAGCAGAGCCTTATATTTTGCACAGTATG
>OFMT01000315.1_pt1 | contig 45123 bp, 70 predicted proteins | sample 1541891 | NCBI WGS metagenome assembly OFMT01 (sample SAMN04209230, study PRJEB22552) | human gut metagenome | biome: gut; material: feces | host: Homo sapiens | place: USA: Oklahoma | reverse complement strand
CTTAGAAATTTCTCCGGGGGTCAAAATGCCAGAACAATTCTGCCCAGAAAAATGCCTCGGGTCACAGATTCACCTCCTGTGTTATTTAGGGTTTCCTGCTATGATCTTTCTTCTGCCGAGATTGCCTCCTATATGGCCTATCCGTCTTTCCGTAAAAACCCGAGGCATTTTTCTGGGCAGAATTGTTCTATAACTTACTAAATCTATCTGAGAGGAGGTAGAAACCATTGGCAAAAGCTGCTAATGACAAGACGAAAACCAAGAATCGTCCAGCCCTGTCAGTAGAAGCTAGAGAAGCGCACCTTATTTCCCTCGCTGAGGACCTAGCAGAGCAGCAATTGAGAGATGGAACTGCTTCCTCTCAGTTGATTACCCATTATTTAAAGCTTGGATCTACGCGCGAACGGCTTGAAAAAAAACTTCTTGCCGAGCAAGTCGAATTGGCATCTGCTAAGAAAGATAATATTCGTGCGCAGGCCCGTCAAGACGAACTCTACGAAGCAGCTATGAAAGCCATGCAACGGTATAACGGTGATATGGATGAGGAGGAGTACGATGAAGACATATACTGAACTTCTTAGTATTCCTGACTACATTGGTAGAGTTGAATATTTGGAAACGCATTCATGCATTGGCGAAGAAACTTTTGGATGGTCTCGATATTTAAATCAGGCTCTCTATCACTCGGATGAGTGGCAAAAGTTTCGAAGAGATATTATTATTAGAGACGAAGGCTGTGATCTTGCACTTCCTGGCTATGATTTGGAAAGTAGTGATATTATCATTCACCACATAAATCCAATTACGCCAGAACAGATCGAAACTCGAGACCCTGTGATATTCTCTAAGAACAACGTTGTTTGCGTCTCTGATAGAACTCACCGATTCATCCACTATGGTGGTATTCGAAATGCTATATTTCCAGTGCTGAACCGTACACCTAACGATACCTGTCCGTGGAAAAGACCGAAAGGAGGGGATCGCTAATGGGCGTGTTTACCCAGGCTGAGATCGAGTCGAGTATTCTGCTTTCCATCAAGAAAGCTATCGGGGCGGCCCCTGATTATACTCCCTTCGATGTTGACATTATCATGCATATAAACTCGCAGTTAGCAAATCTCTATCAAATTGGTTTGGATGCTGCTAGAAGCGTTGTTGTGGATGGACCCGATCAACTTTGGACAGATTTGATTCCTGCTGGTGATTCTCGTCTCCAATTTGTAAAGACATATGTCTATGCCAAAGTGAAGATGATCTTTGATCCGCCTACTTCGACCGCACAGATGCAAGCTTTAAAAGATGCAGCCGCCGAATCTGAATTCAGAATTGGTGTTGCTGTTGATAAACCTTATGATGATCTGAATCCTACCAGTCCCGTTGCTACTGGGGATCACTCTATTCTTAAGAATCGTGATCTTCCTAATCAGCATCCCATCAAGGCTATTACGAATCTGGATGAGACAATCCAGAAGACGAATGCCAGCTTGAGTGAGAAGCTGAATAAGTCTAGCGCGATGACTGAAGCTCAGATCGACGCAATCATCAATAAGTCTCGCTGGAAGAAGTCGACGAGGTGATTAAATGGCCACTAATAACTTTCTCGATCAAGCAGGTCTGGGTTATCTGTGGATAAAGATCTTGTCTGCCATTGAATCGCATTCCGTAACACTTCCGGATAAGTTAGTTTCCTATAAAGCAGTAACGACGATCACCGCAACTGAGAAACTAAATGCCGATACTTTGGGTGGTTATTCTGCAGCTTATTTTGCAAAGAATACTGATGTTTCCGCAATGCAAGAAACGATTAAGACCCAAGCTAATGAGATTCTTAAAACACAGAACGCTGTTTCTGGTATGCAAAGCACGGTCGAAGAGCATACAACCAGTATCAGCCTCCTAGATTCCAATGTTGAGAGTCTGAGAACTACAGTTAGTAGCCATGGGGCATCTATAGGCAATCTTGAGGAGAATAAAGCCGATTCAGTCCACGCCACGCAGCATGCCAAGGACGGCATAGACCCGATCCAACCGGAAAGCATCGGGGCGGTTGGATATGATGCGGCCCAAAACCTCACATATGCGCAGAAGGCACAGGCGAGAGAAAATATTTTTGCTGCGCCAGCAGATAAGTTCCCATACTTTGCTGCTCCAACGGGGGCTACTAAGGAAAAAACATTTGAAGTACCAAGCGTCTGGAGGACATATCTTGTTGTCTCAACTTATTACGAGCAGCTTGGCATATGGATGGTTTTACCAAATGGTGGGGTAGTCGTTCCTATAGTTGAGAATTCTGCAGTCACGGTAACTTGCGAAAAAGGCAAAATCCACATAAAAGGCGCGAGCGTTATCACAATAATTTATCTTGGAAATTCTTAAACTGGCTTAAATTTCAACTGCACGAAAGCAAGTCGGAACTACCCTTTGTATTAACTGCCACCACTGGAACTGTGGGGCTATATGATAAGGAGGTTTCTTAAATGGCTAAGACAACTATTTTGATAGATCAAAAGACTGGTGAAGTTATTTATCCGCAAACGATTATCGATGCAGTTCACGATAGTGACGGTAAAGGTCTCCGTGAGATGCTGGATGAAACCATACCGGCAGCTACGATTCATGCAATTGTAAATGGCACATATTCTTAAAGAAGGAGGTAGATTATGGCTACTTCTAATTTTCTTGATCAAGCCGGTCTGGGATATTTATGGGCAAAGATAACTGATGCAATTTCCACGTCTGTATCTGTTACGGAAAAGAAAATTCCTTCTAAAGTATCTCAGCTTGAAAACGATAAGAAATACATTACTCTTGCCGAAGTTCCTGATGGAGTTGCGGCATCCAACACGGTTCCTAAGGTTGACTCTGGATCTGGCAGTGTTGGTACTGAGGCTGCATTCGCAAGAGGTGATCACATTCATCCGACTGACACAACTCGACTCGCAACGAATGGCGATGGCTCGAGTATAACAGTTACATTCACAGCTCCCAATAAACGAGAAACCATTGTTTCCGGCGAATCATTCAATACTATTGCCGGTAAGATCCTGAAGTATATGAATGACTTTGGAAGTTGTGCATTCAAGAGTATGATTCTAAAAGAGGACCTCGCACCTTCTGTCAAGACCTCTCTTGAAAAAGCAGATACGGCACTCCAGTCTTATACTGAGACTGATCCAACGGTTCCTGCATGGGCCAAGACTCCTACCAAGCCGACTTACACAGCCGCCGAGGTTGGCGCATTGAGCATTGACGATGCCAATAATAACTTTGCTAAGAAGTCTGATATTTCTACTGTCTATAAGTGGAAGGGTTCTAAAGATACCTATGATCAGCTTCCGACGGAAGGTAATAGCGTTGGCGATATCTGGAATGTCAAAGATACCAACATGAACTATGGCTGGACTGAGGATGGCACCTGGGATCCGCTCGGCAGCCCTGTCGAAATTTCTCCAATCACAAACGAGGCAATTGATTCGATTGTTGCCGGAACTTAATAAGGAGGTGACCTCAAAATGGGTGCCTTCCTTGATCCCAATGGTCTGAATTTATTTTATGGTTTAATTGCTGCAAAGTTTGGAGCAGGTGCTGCAACTGGTTCTATGGATTATTCCAAAGCAACCTATACTGGCGATGGAAAAACCACAATTGCTGATCAGCTTAACATTCCGAATTTGAAACGGGCGACCGATTTAAATGCTAGCCAAATGGATTTGGCAATTATTTCTGGAACGCCAAAGAACGAGAATGGTGCTGATAGCTTTGGTATTATCTGGGGTGGAACTGGGCTTACTGGTGTTGGAATCAGTATCTATCGTGACTATGATGCTGATATTCTTACTGTTTCTATGTTGCGAAGAGTTCAACTCTATGCGACATATCTGGATGGCGTTCCTTATGGAAGAATTCAGTTTAACCAGTTGCCTAGTGGTTTTACCCCATATGATCCAGCATTTACAGCATTGCAACCAGACTATGCAAAAGCAATGCTTCGTGACGCCAATACGTATTATACGATTGGTTTGTTCAAATTCAGCAATTCAGTAATTGATAGCCAATAATTACATGATGCTTAAATTTTTAGCATATTTACTCCTAGGAAAGGAGGGCTTACATGGCTGTATATGGCGATGAACTTTACCATTATGGCGTTCCGAGGAAATCAGGTCGATATCCGTATGGTTCTGGCAAAGAACCGTATCAGGACAATCCGAAAAAGCGTCGTTTGAATAAAGATGAGTCTGCTCCAAAAGCGATTTCTAAGCGACCCGAAAGTATTTGGGCAAAACATCGAAGACTGCAGGCAGAAAAACGTAATGCAGAGCTGCGAGAAGCTAAACGAAAAGCTGCCGCACAAGCAGAAGAGAAACGAAAGAAAGAAGAGGCCGCTAAACCACCCAGTCAGAAAGCAAAAGAAATGTCTGATGAAGAATTGGTTCGTGCAATTAATCGACTTCGACTTGAACAAACATATATGAGTATGCTGAATCCTTCCAACCAGCAATCTCAGCAACAGCAGGCACAGCAGCAAGCCCAGAAAATTAAGGCCACTGTTGATAAGGGTAAGCGATTGATTGACAAGATGAAATCTGGTTCCAAAGATATTGCCGATCTCTCTCAAAATATTGGCAATATTATGGGCGGAGCACAGAAAGCCTATGCAAATTATCAATCAATCATGAAGTTAATGGACATTGAAAAGAAGCGGAAGGGTGGCTAATGTCAAAGTATCTATCCAACACTGCAGTGCCTCGCTACTACGGCGAATTCCGGGAGAAGGTGCTGGCAGGAGAAATCCCCGTCAATCGAGAGATATCGATGGAGATGAACCGAATCGATGAACTGATTCGGAACCCGGGCGTATATTACGATCCGGCTCCTGTTGAGGGTTGGATCGCATATTGCGAAAGCGAACTCGTCTTAACAGATGGATCCGACTTTGAGATGATGGATTCCTTTAAACTTTGGGGCGAACAATTATATGGTTGGTTTTACTTTGAAACTCGGAGCACTTATGTTCCGGATCCTCAAGGTAAAGGCGGTCGATATGTTACCAGAAAGTTAAAAAGAAGACTTATCCATAAGCAGTATCTGATTGTGGGGCGTGGCGCGGCGAAATCTCTCTATGATTCTTGCATACAGTCTTATGGTCAGATTTGTGACACGTCAACAACTCAGCAGATTGTGGTGGCGCCGACTATGCGGCTTGCCGAAGAGACAACCACTCCTCTGGTAACGGCAATTTCACGTGCACGTGGGCCTGTCTTTAAGATGCTTACTGCTGGGTCTCTGCAAAATACAACCGGAAGCAAAGCAAATCGCTGTCAATTGGCATCGACCAAGAAGGGCATCATGAACTTCATGACGAACTCATTGATTGAGATTCGGCCTTTGAGTATTGATAAGCTTCAGGGCTTACGATGCAAGTATGCAACAGTCGACGAGTGGCTTTCTGGCGAAATTCGTGAAGATCCTATTGGCGCTATTGAACAGGGTGCTTCAAAAGTCAAAGACTACCAGATCGTGGCAACTTCTTCTGAAGGTACTGTACGAAATGGTGTCGGCGACGCAATCAAAATGGAGTTGCAATCGATCCTAAAAGGAGAGTATCAGAACCCACATGTCTCTATTTGGTGGTATAAACTTGATAGCATTGACGAGATCAATGACCCGGCGATGTGGATTAAGGCAAATCCCAATATTGGAATCAGCGTGAGCTATGATGCTTATCAGCAAGATGTTGAGCGTGCCGAAAAAGTTCCTTCTGCAAGAAATGATATTCTTGCTAAGAGATTTGGACTTCCCATGGAGGGCTATACATACTACTTTCCGTATGAGGAGACAATTTGCCATCCGAAACGACTGTATTATGGTATGCCTTGCGCTATGGGAATTGATGCTTCTCAGGGTGATGACTTCTTTGCATTCACATTTTTGTTTCCGCTTAAAGGTATGCAATTCGGAATTAAGACCAGAAACTATATTTCTAGTCGAACAGTCATGAAGCTAAATCCTGCGATGCGGCAGAAATATGAAGAATTCATGGAAGAGGGAAGCTTGATTGTTTTGGATGGAACAACACTCGATCCTATGCAGATTTATGAGGATCTTGATGAGTTCATTATCCAGAATAACTATGATGTTCGTGCTGTTGGCTATGATCCTTATAATTGCACAGATTTCATTGCTCGCTGGGCTCAAGAGAATGGCCCATTCGGCATTGAGAAAGTTATTCAGGGCAAGAAGACTGAAACTGTCCCCCTTGGTGAACTCAAGAAGCTCTCCGAGGATCGAGCATTGCTGTTTGATGAGCAGTTGATGACATACTCTATGGGTAACTGTATTACATTGGAAGATGTGAATGGTAACCGCATGCTTTATAAAAAGAGATACGATCAGAAGATCGATGCTGTTGCCGCCATGATGGATGGTTACATCGCATGGAAGCTGAATCGAGATCTCTTTGACTAATTTTCTTAGAAAGGAGGAAACTTATGGCTGTTTATGGTTCTTGTGGACAAGAAGAGCTTTATCACTATGGCGTTCTCGGTATGAAATGGGGGATTCGGCATAACCCAGTAAAGGCATATGAAAAATCCTCTGCAAAAGCCAAAAAGAATCGCGAAAAGTATGACAAAGCCAAGAATGCAGAACGAAGTCTTTCCTATACTATTTCCCAGCGCCGTATGAGCGCTTTTAAAGGTCGCAGAAATACTTCGAAACTTGAGAAGAAGCTTGAAGGAAGAAGCGCAAAAACAATTCGGCGTGCTCAAAAAGGTGCCAAGTGGTATAAATCTATGGAGAGCAATTTTGCAAAAGTAGATATGAAACTCGCTAAGAAGCAGAAAGACGAATTTGAAATGTATCTCAAGGAATTGGATGCATTTAACGATCGCCTTGCTGAGGCTCGTGAGAGACGTCGCGGATAAAATTCAAAATGAGTGCATACCCCTAATAAGGAGGACCCCGCATGGATCTATCTTTTGGTTCCAGAATAAGGCGTGCGTGGAACGTCTTTAAAAATCGGGACCCGATGACTGATATGTCCTGGCGATTGGGCTATGGGGACTCTCAACGGGCTGACCGAGTGATTCTATCATCCAACAATGAGAAAACAATTGTGAATGCGATTTACAATCGGATCGCATTGGATGTTGCATCACTGAAATTTCGACATGTTCGCCTTGATGAGAATGAACGATTTAAGGAAGAAATGAGCACGGGCTTGAATGAGGTTCTTAAGACTGAAGCAAACCTGGATCAGAGCGGACGAGCATTTGTTCATGATATGGTTTTGTCCATGATCGATGAAGGTGTTGTCGCCGCAGTTCCTGTCGAAACAACAGATGACCCTGAAGTATCCAGCTCTTATGATATCTTGCAAATGAGAGTTGGTCCAATCGTAGAATGGTATCCACAGCATGTAAAGGTGCGTCTTTACAATAGTGTAACGGGCCAACGCCAGGAATTCACTTTTAGAAAGAGAGATGTGGCGATCCTCGAAAACCCGTTTTATGCAGTAATGAATGCACCAAACTCCACCCTGCAACGTCTTATTCGAAAGCTTCGCCTTTTGGATGTAATTGATGAGCAGGCTGGATCTGGTAAGTTGGATTTAATTATCCAGCTCCCTTATACGATTCGTAGCGAAGCACGTCAGCAGCAGGCCGAGGTTCGTCGAAAGTCTGTTGAAGACCAGCTTGCTGGGAATAAACTCGGTATCGCATATATCGACAGCACCGAGAAGGTAATTCAGCTCAATCGCTCTGTTGAGAATAACCTCTTGAAGCAGGTTGAGTATTTGACGAGTATGCTTTATAGCCAGTTAGGTTTCAGCCAGAGCATTCTGGATGGCACAGCCGATGAGCAAACGATGTTGAATTACCAGAATAAGACTGTCGAACCTTTGGCATCCACAATTACTGATGAGTTTAAGCGAAAGTTCTTGACTAAAACTGCCCGGACACAAGGACAGTCTGTCATGTTCTTTACAGAACCTTTCCGCATTACTCCTGTCAGCCAGATTGCTGAGATTGCCGATAAGTTCACCAGAAACGAGATCCTTACCAGTAACGAAATCCGCCAGATTATCGGCATTAAACCTTCTGATGATCCAAAGGCTGATGAACTACGTAACTCGAACCTCAATCAAGAGAAACAAGGGGCCGAACCTTCTGGTGGATTTGCAGATTTATTAAAGAAAGGAGAAAACGCAGATGTATGATTGCGAAGGCTATGTAACCCGATATGGTGTGAAATGCACTGATGGCATTACAATTAGTCAGGGAGCTTTTGCAGATCAAAATGGCGCTAGAGTTCCAGTGGTGTGGATGCATATTCATGATGATGTCGAAGCTGTTCTTGGCCATGCTGACCTGGAAGCACGTGATGATGGTGTCTATGGAAAGATTTCTTTCAATGGCACTGAGGCTGGCATTGCCGCAAAGGAACTTGTGAGCCATGGAGATGTAAGCGCATTCTCCATTCATGCAAATCGCCTAACTAGAAACAAGTTTACAAATGTTGTCTCTCATGGCAATATTAAGGAGGTAAGTCTTGTTCTGGCCGGAGCGAACCCTAAGGCATATATCGAAAAGTTGAATCTCACTCACTGTGATGATGGCGATGACGATTTCGATGATGCAAATATTTTCACAGCTGGCGGTATTACTCTCGCCCATGCTAATGAGGAAAAGAAGGAGGATCTCGAAGTGAAAGACGAAGATCTGAAGCACGAGGACCAGAAGAAAGAAGAGAACCATGAAGGTAATGAAAAGACTGTGAAGGATGTTCTCGATACCCTGAATGAAGAGCAGCAGGCCGCCGTTGCCTATATTATTGGCAAAGCTCTTGAAGAAAAGGGCGGTAGCGTTGAACACAACGATGATGACGATGAGGAGGATAATCCCGATATGAAGCATAATGTCTTTGACCCCGAGAATGCCGCGGCTCCCACTCTGAGCCACGACGATATGCAGAAGATCCTGAAGGATGCCAAGCGTCTGGGCTCTTTGAAGCAGGCTGTTCTGGAGCACTGCGAAGCTGGCGGCGATGACACTGAGGCCCTGCAGGATGTTATCCAGCATGCTGACGGCGATTATGGTGTGACCAACGTCGGCTATCTGTTCCCCGATGCTCGTAAGATGACCAATGAGCCCATCTTCATCCAGCGTGATCAGACCTGGGTTTCTCAGGTTATGAGCAAGGTCCATCGCACTCCCTTCTCTCGCATTAAGTCTATCTTTGCGGACATCACCGAAGATGAGGCTCGTGCGAAGGGCTATATCAAGGGTAAGCTGAAGAAGGAAGAGGTCTTCTCCCTGCTGAAGCGCACTACCATGCCCACCACCATCTATAAAAAGCAGAAGATGGATCGTGATGACCAAGTCGACATTACTGACTTCAACGTTGTTGCCTGGCTGAAGTCCGAAATGCGGATGATGCTGAATGAGGAACTGGCTCGCGCCATCCTGATCGGCGATGGTCGTCTGGCTTCCAGCGATGACAAGATCAATGAGCAGAACATTCGTCCTATCTGGACTGATTCTGAGCTGTTCACCGTGAAGTATCCCGTGAATACTGGCACTAGCGATGCTGAGCATGCCAAGAACTTCATCAAGGCAGTCGTGAAGTCTCGCAAGCTGTATAAGGGCTCTGGCAATCCTGATCTGTATACCACTGAGGATATGCTGACCGAGATGCTGATGCTGGAGGACACTACCGGCCGCGTGATCTATGATACCGTTGAGAAGCTGCGCACCGCCCTGCGTGTCAACAGCATCGTGACGATCGAGTCTATGGTTGGCCTGACCCGCAGTGATGATGCTGGCAAGACTCAGGCTCTGGATGCTCTGCTGGTCAACCTGAACGACTACAACGTCGGCGCCGATAAGGGTGGCGAGGTCAATATGTTTGATGACTTTGACATCGACTACAACCAGTATAAGTATCTGATGGAGACTCGTTGCTCTGGCGCTCTGACTCGTCCCTATGCCGCCATCGCTTTCGAGGTCCAGAAGGACTAATCTGAGATAGCAGAAAGGAGAACTCACTATGGAAAGAATCTATAATGATGCCAAGGATAAGAACGTGGCAAAGGTCATTATCTTTGTGAATGCCAATAAGGCTTATGTCGATGCTGCCCATAAGGTTCAGTTTAAGACTTCTGAGCTGAAGGATGCATTCATGAAGGGCTGCGTTCTGCAGACTGCAGAGGGCACTTATGCCATCCCCACGAACTATTCCGAGACTTCTAAGGTTGGCACTGTTTCTGCAATCGTGGCCGCATCTACTGGCGACACCGTAACTGTGACTCGTGCGGCGGCCGTTGCCGGCTAAGTAGACTCTCGAAGAATTCAAAATGGCAAAGTTTTATGGCGCAGTCGGCTTTATTATGCCGATGGAAACTGCCCCGGATGTTTATACGGAGACTCCGGTAGCTCGTTACTACATGGGTGACGTTATCCGAAATGTGAAAAAAGCAACTTCTGGCGAAGGCATTAATGACAACATTGATGTTAATAACCAGATTAGCATTGTGGCTGATCCGTTTGCTTTTGCGCACTTCTTTGCCATGAGATATGTTGAATGGATGGGGGCGTATTGGAATGTTCAATCTGTTGAAGTCCAATCCCCCCGTCTAATCATCTCGATTGGAGGTGTGTATAATGGCGAAATCGCGTCAACAACTATCTGAAATCTTAAATAAAATTATTGGGGTTTCAAAACGCGTATATTTTCAGCCTCCTGCCACCATCAAGATGTCCTACCCATGTATTATCTACAAATTTGATGACATTGACACAACATTTGCAGATAATAATCCGTATTCCCTTACGAAGAAATACGTGGTAATGGCAGTTACAAAAGATCCGGATTCAGATCTTCCTATGAAGATTGCACAACTCCCCATGTGCACAATGAACCGAATTTATGTGGCTGATAATTTATACCATTATGTCTTCGATCTTTATTTCTAAGGAGGAACAATCCTATGGCTAGACTTGTATGGGATAAAACCGGTGAACACCTTTATGAAACTGGTGTCGACCATGGTGTCCTGTATTTCCCCGATCAGACCGGTGCCTATAAGAATGGTGTTGCCTGGAATGGTCTGATTTCTGTTTCCGAATCTCCCTCTGGTGCTGAGGCTACCGGCCAGTATGCCGATAACATCAAGTATTTGAACCTGATTTCCGCCGAGGAGTTCGGTGCGACCATCGAAGCCTATACCTATCCTGAGGAGTTTGAGGCTTGCAATGGCAACAAGGAACTGGTTGATAATACTGGCGTCTATGTTGGTCAGCAGTCCCGCTCCGTCTTTGGCTTCTGCTATCGTACCATGATTGGTAACGATACCGATGGCCAGGATCATGGCTATAAGCTGCATCTGGTATATGGCTGCCAGGTATCTCCCTCTGAGAAGGCCTATCAGACCATTAATGACTCCCCCGAGGCACTGACCTTCAGCTGGGAGCTGTCCACTACTCCCGTCAACGTGACTGGCAAGAAGCCTACTGCTCTGCTTGTCATCGACTCTACCAAGATCGATAGCACCAAGCTGGCCAAGATCGAGGCGAAGCTGTACGGCGACGAGACTTCCACTGGTGCGGTTCTGCCCACTCCCGACGAGATTGCCGAGATCCTGTCTGCGGCCTAACTATCCTGAGGGGCTGGGAATGGTTATCCTGGCCCCTCTTTAAAAAATCAAAATGAATAAAAAGGAGAAAGATCTATGATTAAGCAGCATGTTTCTTATGAGGACTACGATGGTAATAAGGTTGAGAAGGACCTGTGGTTCCATCTGAATAAGTCTGATCTTGCCAAGATGAGCCTTGGCTTTGACAATGGCCTGATTGAAGGCCTTACTGAACTCCAGCAGAAGGGCGATAAGAAAGCCGTCGCGGAGTTCATCGATAATCTGCTCGTGAATGCTTATGGCGTTCGTAAGCCAGGCAGCGATGTCTTCCTGAAGACTCCTGAAATCAAGGAAGATTTTCAGTATTCTCTCGCACATGATGAGATCCTGATGATGCTGCTCGGCGGCGAGGATGATGAGATCATCAACTTTATCGTGGGCATCATGCCCGGTATGAGCGCTGAGGATCGCGCTAATGTAATCGAGCAGGTTAAGAACGCTCAGGAAGCTAAGAAGCTCCCCGAGTCTACTGAGGCAAGCGAGAATGCTTAAGCTGGTCGTTCCGGCGACCGAAGTTTATGATGAAGAGCTCGAGAAGTTTCGGACGTATCCGGAAAAAGTACTTATGCTCGAGCATAGCCTTGTCTCAATTTCAAAATGGGAATCCAAATGGTGTAAACCATACTTAAATAGTCAATTAACTCCAGCGGAATCACGTGACTATGTCCGCTGTATGACTTTGACACAGAATGTTTCGGATGAAATTTATGAGAGATTGAGTCCGCAAAACATTCGAGACATTGATGCTTACATTTCAGCACCGATGACAGCAACTACAATTACGCATCACGATGCTAAAAAGAAGCCAGTATTTGGAAAAGGGCAAACAGTCACTTCTGAAGTAATTTACGGATGGATGGTTGCCTTTCAAATTCCTGTTGAGTTTCAAAAGTGGCATTTAAATCGTCTCATGATGCTAATTGAGGTTTGCAATGAACAGCAGAATCCGAAGAAGAAATCTAAGAAGGAAACTGCTCGAGATTATTCTAAGCTGAATGCTGAGCGTAGAAGAAAACTAGGAACGAAAGGGTAATCTTATGGCAATTTATAAGTCCATTCCCGTGAATAAATGCCGAATCCGACTGATCGACAATCGGAAAACAAAGTATACACTTTCGACGATGTGGAAATTGTATGGTGGTCCGAATGTAACGATCATGAATGGTCCCTTTTTTAATATGTCGACGAGAAATCCTCTTGCGCATACTAAGATTGATGGGGCAACATTATATCGGCCTGCATACAATGAATTTGGCATTGGCTGGAAAAAGAATGGCAATCCGGAATGGGGTGTTTTACCGCATAATGGGTTTGACAGTTACTTTACAAATACAGTCGTCATTCCAAATGGCAAAAAGAGAAAAGATCTCACATCGCATGTAGATGCTGATGGTACCAAAGCGAGACCTCGTTTGACCAGTCGCCCTGCTTTCGGCTTTAAAGGAAACAATTTCGTATTCGGAGTCGAATCTAAAATCGGATTGTGGGATTTCCAAGATCTTCTATATAAGAAAGGCTGGAACTATGCTCTGATCGGCGATGGTGGAGCCTCTACGGCTTTTAGAGATTCTACTCGAATTATCAAGCCATCCAGAACTATCTCGGTATATGTTATCATTTCTGAAGTTGCAGAAACTGAGGTTGATGAACCAAAGGGGGAGAAACCTATGATCCCTATTTATGCGTATAGTTGGAAGAAAGATGGTGAAAAGAAACTCTCTTCTAACTTTAAAGTTAAAGAGTTTCGTTGCAAAGATAATACTGATACTATATTTGTAGCACCGGCATTGGTTAAACTCTTGCAGGAAGCTCGAGAATACTTCAAGAAGCCGATTGTTATTAATTCGGCCTATCGGACAGAACCTTACAACAAAAAGATCGGCGGTGCTGCATATAGCCAGCATAAGTATGGCACTGCGGCAGATGTCTATATTTCTGGCGTTCCTGTTAAGACAATTTATGACTGGTTTGACAAGAAACTCGGAAATTCCGGTGGCGTTGGTCTTTATAAAAACTTTGTTCATGTGGATGTTCGAGAAGTAAAGGCTCGCTGGAGTTAAGCGGCCTTAAGAAAGGAGAATGCGGGTGATAGCCATTAGGACACATGGAAATTTTAACAATACCGAGAAGTACTTAAAAGGCTTGGCGTCCAAAGACTATCGCCCCATTCTCGATGCATATGCTAGACGCGGATTGGAAGCTCTGATTCGTGCGACTCCGGTAGATTCAGGCATTACGGCTGAGTCCTGGGGTTATAAAATTCAAAATGATTCGCAGGGCATCTCAATCGAATGGTATAATACCAATACAATTGATGGCTACGCATTTGGCGGCAAAGGAACCCCTGTGATCATCCTCCTCCAGTATGGACATGCAACTGGCACTGGCGGATATGTCGAGGGCTATGACATCATTAATCCAGCCATTCGGCCAATATTTGATGAACTCTCTAAGGAACTATGGGAGGAGGTTAGAAGATAATGTCTACAACAATTGATAATCGTGTTGTACAAATGCGATTTGACAATGAAGAGTTTGAAAAGAAAGCAAGTAAAAGTTTATCTACTCTGGATCGACTTAAGAATGCTTTAAAGTTTTCTGGCGCTTCGAAAAATCTTGACAAAGTAAATGAATCTTTTAAAGAGGTAGATGCAAACCCCCTTTTGAAAGCTATTGAGGGAATTAACGGCGGGTTTACAACTATGGTAGCAAAAGCTACACTTGTAAATCGTGCTACGAATGCCCTCATTGATACAACAAAGCGTTTTGTCAATAGCATGACACTCGACCAGATTAATGCTGGATGGGATAAGTATGCTGAAAAGACAAGCGCTGTTCAGACCATCATGGCTGCAACATCTAAGGACTTTAAAGATACTGGAGCCCAGATGAGCTATGTTAATAGTCAGCTTGAAAAGTTAAACTGGTTCACCGACGAAACCTCTTATAACTTTACCGAAATGGTCGGAAACATTGGTAAGTTTACTTCCAATGGTATTAAGCTTGATCGATCTGTTACGGCTATGCAAGGTATTGCTACTTGGGCTGCTCGCTCTGGTGCCAATGCCAATGAAGCTAGCCGTGCTATGTATAATCTTTCACAAGCATTATCGACTGGTGCGGTCAAGTTGATTGACTGGAAGTCCATCGAGAATGCAAACATGGCTACCGCCGAATTCAAAGAAAATGCAATTGAAGCGGCTGTTGCACTTGGAAAGCTTAAGAAAAAAGGTGATGGAACTTACGTCACCATGAAGAATAATGCCGTTAGTGTTCAGAATTTTAACAATGCACTTTCCGATGCATGGTTTACATCTGATGTTTTGTTAAATGTTTTGGATCGTTATGGCGGATTCACAAATAAACTCTATGAAGTATCTTCTGCTACAGATTTAACTGCTACACAGTTACTTTCGGCCGTAGATAAGTATGCAGAAGGAACACTTGATCTTCAGGCTTATGCCAGTATGACCGGTGTTGATATAGAAGAACTTCGTGGATATTTGGATGAATTAAGTTCTTCCACTTATGAGCTTGGCCGAAAGTCTTTTCAGTCTGCACAGGAAGCTAAGACATTTGCAGAAGCTATTTCTGCAACGTCTGATGCTGTGTCTACTGGCTGGATGAAGACCTTCGAATTGATATTTGGTGACTATGAAGAAGCTAAAAAGCTTTGGACAAATCTCGCCAATATTCTTTACGAAGTCTTTGCGGCATCTGGTGATGTCCGTAATGAACTGTTTGAGGGCTGGCGTGAAGGTGGCGGTCGAAAGACCATGCTTGAAGGTATTAATGAGATGATGGAGGCTATCCTTCGTGTCATTAAGCCTTTCAAAGATGCATTCCGAGATATCTTCCCTGCCAAAACAAGCCAGGATCTTTTGAAATTCACAAATGGCTTCAAGAACCTGATGAAAGCTCTGCAATTGAATTCTCGCCAGATGACGAATCTTCGTAGAGCTGCTCGTGGCGTGTTTTCCGTATTTGATATTCTTTTTAGTACACTCAAACAGCTTGGAAATATTATTAAGAATCTAGTTGCTCCAGAATTGGGTAGTTTTGGAGATCTAGTTCTTGAAATACTTGGCACCGTTGGCGATTTACTTTACAGTTTTAGGAACATGACCATATCTGGTGAAAAGCTTAATGTCAGCTTTGAAAAGATTGGTTCTGGCGCCAAAAAACTCATCGATATTCTTAAGAATCTCTTTATTCAATTTAAGGATAGTAGGATTGGGCAGACGGCATTTAAACTTTTGGTAACTACCATTGAATCCGGTGCCCAAGCCGCTTTAAAACTTCTCAATTATATTTCCGAGACAGTTTTCAAAATAAAAGGGATTGATAAACTAACATTTCCTAATCTGATTGGGATCTTTAGTCAAATTGGAAAAGATGCATGGAGCTGGTTTAAAGGACTTACAACTAGCATTACCGACACTAATGGTCTTCTTGAAAATTTCAAATCTACTGTTGAAAGTGTCTGCAACAAAACTGGTGCGAGTTTTGATAATCTAACTAGACGAATCTCTATTGTATTTAATACACTTAGGGGTTGGCTTAAGGATGTTCCTTGGGGAGCACTTTTAAGTATTGCATTTGGCTTTGGAATCATCCAGTCTGTCAATAACTTTACAAAGGTAATGACCAAATTTGTTACGGAAATTGGTAATCTTACTAAAGGATTTGCCGGTCTTACGACAGGCGTCAATAAAGTTATGACATCTATTGCCGGTATGTTTGATGCTGTTAAGAATTCTATAAATGCACCAAACTATGTGAAAATGGCAAAAGCTGTTGCTATCTTAGCAGCTTCTTTGACTGTTCTTGCTTTACTGCCGACTGATAAACTTCAAAATGCAGCAGTTATGCTGACTGCTACTATGGTAGCATTTGCAATCTTTGTTAAGGCACTTACGATGATGCCGACATTGGCCGCAACTGGTGCTGCGGCTGCAAGTATTCTTGCTAAAGTTGTTGCTGCATTGGCTGGAAGTCTACTTCTTCTCGCTTCTGCATTTAAGATGCTCGAGGATATGGACCCAAATATTCTTTTGGATAATGTCCTTGCTATCAGTGTTCTTGTAGGAGCACTTGCTACGGCGGCGACATTGATGACCAATAAGATGGGCCTCCTTACTGCATCTGTTGGCAATACGGGGGTTCTTAACAGTGCTGCTGCAAACATTCTAGCAATGTCTGCTTCGATATACATTATTGCGAAAGCACTTAAGAATATTTCTGATATTTCTTTTAGAGATATCAACTCTGTCATTAATGCTCTAGTTTTAGCGACTGGATCTGTAATAGCATTGTCAGTCGCTCTTAGTAAGTTGAAAGGAACTTCTCAACTGAAAAGTGCTGGCGCAATTCTTACGACGGTACTCGCATTGTCTGCTGTACTGAAACTCATCCAGAAACTTGAGAATTACGATATAGACGATATCTGGGGCGTAATCAAGAAACTTGGGTTGATGATTGCTGCTTTGGCTGCGGTATTTGCAGCAACGAATCTTGCTGGTACTAATGCTGCTAAGGCTGGCGCTCTTATGGGCGGTATTGGTCTCGGAATTTATGCGATCATGGCGGCTGTCGCGCTACTCGGAAACTTTAAAACACAAACTTTGGTCAAGGGGATCGCTGCGATTGGATTATTAACCCTATTTATGGGTGGTTTGATTGCATTCTCCAAATTTGCTGGAAAAGATGCTCATAAGGTTTCTGTGACGCTTCTTGCTGCATCTGCTGCTATTGGTGTTCTTGCCGTTATTGGTGGCATTGTCGGATATCTTGATACTGGCGCCATGTTCAAGGGGCTTGCTTATGTTGCTGGTCTTTCTGCGATCTTTATTGCAATGATTAAGGCTACTACCCAGGCAAAAGATATGAGCAAGAGCATCACGACTATGACCATTGCAGCAGTTGCTTTGGGAACTATGGTTGCCGCTTTGAGTATTGCCATGAAGGATAGCCCAGAGACATTCAAAATGGCCACATACGGCCTCTCTATGATGCTTGCCGCATTTGGTGTTATGGGCGCACTTACTAGCAAAGCTGAAATAAACATTAAGTCCATGGCTATTCTAACGCTTGCTGTTGGTGGCCTTGCTACGATTTTGGGGTTGCTTGTTGCTCTGGCACCAAATCTTGATATGGCAATTCAAGCATCGGCAGGCGTCACAACTCTTGCAATAGGCATGTCTGTTATGGCCATCGCATTGTCAAAAGCTTCGACTGGAATTATGGCTCTTGGCAAAGGTGGATGGGTTGCTGGAAAAGGAATTGTCGTAGTTCTTGGTGCAATTCTTGGCGTTTGTGGTGTTCTTGGACTTATTCTTGGAGCAATTAGTCTCTTCGATATTCCCGACGATCTCCCGCAAAAATGCCTGACAATTTCTCAGGCACTTGGAAACCTTATTGCAGGATTTGTTGCTGGTGGCATCGGAACATCTATAACGATCCTTGGTGAATCTATTAAAGCATTCAACGACTCCATGGCCAATGTGAAGTTTGACCAAGTTAGTTCCGGAATCAAGGCAGTGATTGCATTTGCTGGTGGATTAGCTATCGTGGCGACTGCTGGACTCTTTGAACGCTTTGTCGGCGCACCAGACCTTGAACAATTCAAAATGCAGTGTGGATTGCTAGGCCAGTCACTTACTGCTTATAGTCAGGGTCTTGTTGGATGTGATATAGATGCCATTACTGCATCTCTTCCCGCAGTAAATGCCCTCGTCGAGATTGCAAACACCATTCCGAAACAAGGCGGCCTCTTTAATCTCTTTACTGGAACTCAAAATCTTGCTGGTTTTGGCCTCCAGTTGGTTCTGTTTGGCATAGCATTAACTGGATATTCTCTTGCCGTTAAACTTTGTGACAATACAGCCATTGCGAATTCTCTGCCTGGTGCACGAGCTTTGGTTGAAATTGCAAGTGCGATTCCCGATTGGAGCATCTTTGGCTTCTTCTTTGGAAAGCAGAGCCTTGCTATATTTGGCAAGCAGCTTGAGATGTTTGGCAAATCGATGGCGGCATATAGTAGAAGTATCAGCGGCGTTGATTTCTCTATTATGCAACAATCGGTGGCTGGTGCACGAGCTCTTGTTAGTATTGCCAATTCTCTTCCTGAAGATAATATCCTGGCTCGGTTTGTTGGCAAACAGAACCTTGATAATTTCGGTAAGACTGTCGCCAAGTTTGGTGGGCATATTGCTAAGTATTATCAGAATCTTTCCGGGATTCAGATAAATAATGCTGCCACAAACAATATCATCACTGATCTGCGCCGATTGATCGCATTTCTTCCTGAACTTCAGGAAGTTAGTACGAAGACTCTTACTGAATTCAGCTCTGAAATTTCTAACTTTGGTTGGAATTTGTGGCAGTTCTTTTCTTATACTTCTCAGATTCAAGATCCGACGCCGCTTGATATGCTTTGCCAGAATGTTGTGCAATCTATTGCAGCACTCCGCGAATATATTGAACAATTCCGTCAGGCAGGTCAAGATTGCGTTGCTGGATTCTTGGAAGGCGTCGCTGGCAATGAATCTCTTGAAACTGTTAAGACCAGTGGCGCTAATTTCGGTAACGCATTTCTGAACGGTTTCCAAAATGTCACCGGATGGCATTCTCCATGGACTGAGATGATTGCCGCTGGATGGGATGCCATTAAGGGTTTGTTCTTGTCGACCGAAAGCGAAGAAGCAAAAGCCCCTGGTGAAAATCTTGGTAACAAAACCCTGGAGGGATACGATTTAGCAACCAATGGGAAGTTCGAAGAAAAGTCCGTCTTAGCTGCGACAGAACTAGCAAATGGCGCTATTGCAAATGGTGACAAAGCTGAATCTTCCGGCGCCTATATGGGTAGTCGTATGCTTCAGGGACTCGGTAAAGCTTTGGAGAATCCTGGAGCATATGTAAAAGAGCAGATCAAAAAAGTTACTGGCGCCGTCGATGAATACGCTGATGCTAATAAAAACGATGGCCTTGTTGGGCTTTTCGGCCTCGGATTTGATACTAGTGAAACTGATTCTGCAGTTTCTGAGCTTACCAATAGTCTCACCAATACAATCACACAGGCGACCAATAATTCGTCTGGTGCATTCTCTGCTTCTGGCACGAAGGCTGCGGATACATTTCTAACAGCATTCGATTCGAAGCTTTCCGATCTTGATCTGGATCTTTCTACGATTGATTTAGAGAAAGAACTTTGGGAAGCAACGATCGGTAAGACTGCTTCTGAACAGGATAAGCAAGCCAAAGAAACAGAAGTCATTACTGAGAAGATCAAAATTCAAAATGAGAAAGTCGATCAAGCAAACCAGAAGTACGAGTATACTGTCAAGAAGATGGGCAAGACGAGCGAAGATGCTAAGAAGGCCTATCAGCAACTTTTGCAGGAACAGATTGATTTGGCTAATCTCATGGACAAGGTAAACAATACTCGTGAGACTGTCTCTGACAACTCGACTGATGCAATGGTTGCATACGCACAATGGATTGGCGAATCTAAGGATGACCTTCTGAAACTTGGTTTCACAATGGAGCAGATTTCGGCTGCTGCGGCTGAGCGCACAGGTTACAATCTGAAGAATACAACCCAGACAATGACTGATTCTGTAACCAGCGCAGTTTCCACTGCTATGAGCACAGTTTCCGATACCTATCTTGCTACGGCTGAGTCTACGCTTGGGGCACTCACTACCAATTTCGAGGGTTACGGTACGCAATATGCTACCTCTATCGGAGAAGGTATGAAGACGACAACTTCGGCCGTTACTGCTGGTGCGCAGGCTTTGACAACTGCTGGTAAGAATCAACTCACACAGGATTCTGGTCAATGGTATACACTTGGCCAGATGTGTGCAGAAGGCTTCAAGCAGGGTATTCTTTCAAAGAGCGAAGAAATCGCAATAGCTGCAAGGGAAGTTGCAGCGGCAGCTTTTACTGCTGTTCAAATAGAAGTTGATTCGCATTCTCCTTCTCGTAAGTTTATGTGGCTTGGCGAGATGTGCGGCCTTGGTATGTCAATTGGTTTTCAGAATATGGAGGGCGAGATCTCTCATTCTGCGACTCGTGTTTCTGAAGAGACGATTGCTGCTGCAAGAGATACTATCGGACAGCTTGCCGATATCATTGATACTGACCCGACGCTTCATCCGCAGATTGCTCCTGTTGTTGATTTGACGCATGTTCGCTCTGGGTTTAATAAACTCGGTTCGATGAAGACACCAGTTATTAGTACTTATGTAACCGGCGCTCGTGTAAATGCGGTTGCAAATTCTCTGAGCTCCCGTGAAAACGGTATGAAGCAACCGGTTCCGCAGAATAATCAAAATGGGCCTCAGGTTGTCGAGTTCGTGCAGAATAACTATTCTCCGAAATCTCTCAGCCGCTCCGAGATCTATCGCAATACTAATAATCAGTTTACTGCTTTCAAGGAGGCGATTTCTAAGGTATGATCAAGTCCATTACGGTAATCAATCCGAAGGGCGAATCTCTCGAGCTGGATCTCTTTCATCCTGAAAAATCGGGGCTGGTTGTTAAGAGTATTACTGGCCTGGGACCCCCGAAAGCTAATATCAATTCAACGGATCTGGCTACGGCGGATGGGGCTCTTTACTCGTCCGCACGGGCCAGCACCCGTAATATTGTCTTCAATCTGCAGTTCATGTTTGCGCCGACGATTGAAGATATTCGACAGAAAACCTATAAGTACTTTCCTCTAAAAAAAGAAGTTACGATCCGTGTTGAAACTGACAACCGTTCTTTGGAAACGAAGGGCTATGTGGAGTCTAATACGCCGGATATTTTCTCTCGAGAGGAAAGCGCACAGATTTCGATTCTCTGTCTGGATCCATTTTTCTATGATCCTTACCCAAGTGTAACCCAGTTTGCAACAGTAACACCGAACTTTGAATTCCCCTGGTCTAATGAATCTTTAGAAGAGGATCTTATTGAGTTCGGCATTATCAATCTTGATACAAGATCCATTCTTGATTATCATGGGGACGTTGATACCGGTGTTCTCATTATAATCCATTCTCTTGGAAAAGTGACTGGACCGATTGTTGTGTACAATGTTGAGACGCACGAGTCTATCAAGATTGATTTGGACCGCATCAAGACGCTGATTGGACGAGAATATTCGAATGGTGATGACATCATCATTTCCACAGTGAGTGGAGATAAGTATGTGCAGATCTTGCATGATGGCAAGTACACCAATGCAATTTCTGCCATTGAGAAGCTTGCTGATTGGTTCCAAATTTCAGTTGGAAAGAACATCTTTAACTTTACGGTAAAAGAAGGCATTTCTAATATCGCAATGACATTCTCTTATCGAAATGCTTATGGAGGTATCTAATTATGGAATTCATGGTCTTGGATAAGAACTATGACGGTATCGCCATGATTGATACATTCACCTCGGCCATTTGGACAGTTCGGTATGATGAGGCCGGTGATTTTGAGATCTATACGCCTGTTCGGCTTGACTATATCCAAGTTATGCAGATCGGCAACTATCTTTGGAATCGAGATAGTGATCGATTGATGGTCATTGAGACAGTTGAGATTGAAACAGATGCCGAGGAAGGTCCGCAACTAATTGTGACCGGAAGAAGTCTTGAAAGCATTCTGGATCGACGCATTGTTATAAGCTCTCAAAATTTCTCTGGAAATTTGCAGAGTGTGCTCTTTGCAATTATTCAAAATGAGGTTATTTCTTCCGATGAAACAAGACGAATCCCAGGGTTCTCTTTAAAGGCCAACTCGGATTCTCGGATTACCAGTATCGCTATTTCTGAATTGAGTATTCGTGGTGAAAGCGTTTACGATGTAGTCTGTAGTCTTTGTCAAGCGAATAAAATCGGCTGGCGAATTCTTCCTAAAGGCGCCGGCGGATTTGAGTTCGAGCTTTATGCTGGCGTTGATCGATCTTATGCACAATCTGTAAATCCTTATGTCACATTCTCTCCATCTTTTGAAAACCTTTTGAATTCGAACTACATCAAATCTTTTAAGTCCTATAAAAATAGCATTTATGCTGTTGGAACTTATCAGAAAGAGGTTATTCTTCAAAATAAGTATAAAGATGATAATGGCGAATGGGTAGTTGAGGAGCAGACAACTTACGAGGAAGCCGAGGTTGTCACTTGGCAGTATTCAGAAACAGCGACACCAAGTGGACTCACTCGAAGAGAGATGTTCGTTGACAATGGTGGAGTCAACGATGGCGAGCAAGGTGGCGAATATGCTACTTGGAATGCTGTCAATAAAGAAAAAGCCATTGCGGAACTTGGTGAGCATCAGACAACGACTGCTTTTGAAGGAGAATTGGAAGCAACTAGGCAGTATATCTATGGAGAAGATTTCGATATAGGCGATATTGTCCAAGTTGAAAATGAATTCGGAATTATGGGTACAGTTTATATTTCTGAGATTGTATTTTCTCAGGATGCAAATGGCATCAAAATTACTCCTACTTTTACGTCTACAGAGGATGAAACCATTGAGTAAAGGAGGTTCTTTATGGCTGTAACTTATGGCTTTTATAACTCACTAAATAGGGATCGAGTTTACAATGCTGAGCAAATGAGTTCCATATTTAATGGAATTATTACGGACGGTGTATTCGCATCTATTGGCGAATCTCTGATGCCGATTGCAGGAACTGGAATGCGGGTTGTTGTGAAGACCGGTAAATGCTGGTTTAATAGCACTTGGACACTGAATGATGCTCTGCTTCCTCTGGATATTCCTACGGCAGATGTAAGCCTTACTCGGATCGATGCTGTTATTGTGGAGATTAACTCCGCAGTTAACACGCGTGCAAATGCTATCAAGGTAATCAAGGGTACTCCCTCGGCAAACCCCGTAAAACCTGCGTTGGTCAATACAGAGACTCTACATCAGTATGCACTTGGCTATGTAACTGTTAGTGCTGGCGTGACTAGTATCACTGCTGACAAGATCGAGGTAAATGTCGGTAAGACAACTTGTCCGTTTATCACATCCGTTCTTCAGCAGACCGATATTACTGCACTGTTTAATCAGTGGGATGCGGAATTTAATACATGGTTTACAAATATTCAGTCCCAGCTTTCTGGCGATATCGCCGCTAATCTTCAGAGGCAAATCGATGAGTTGAGAGATGCGAGAAATATTAAGATTAGTAGCGAATGCGCCAATGTTCTGAACATTGGCTCCAACAGCAGTGTAGACGATGGTCTTAAAAGTCTTGGAATCAAGACAAATATGCTCATTCAAGGATCCGCAACTTTGAAATTGAAAGTGGTTGACCAATCTGGGCGTCCGGTTTCCGGAGTTCGAATTGAAAATACATTTCCAATCAATTCTGGGGATACGGCTCTGACGAATGATAATGGCGAGCTTGCTGCATATATCAATGGGCATGGAGCAACTATCTCTATTTCTGGATATGGCGATATTCAGGATGCAACTATGGAGATTTCTGCCAATCCAGGCGATACCGTTTCAAGAACTCTCACGGTTACGCGTAGAAACTTCTTAAAGATAGTAAAGAGTCAGAACATTAGATTCTCACCAAATTGTCGTTCGATTGACTTTGCACTTGGTGGTGCTGGTGCCGGAGGAAGCAGTTATAAAAATATACGTGAGCTTTACTCTTATCTATATAATGCTGGAGGAACTGCTGGTGGTGGTGCTGGCGGTGGTGGTGGATATGTTACTGAAAAGAAATCTGTTAGCATTTTACCAAATCATGATTATCCAATTGTCATTGGTGCAGGTGGCGCTGGAGGCGGATCTTTATTATCTACTATAGATCCAAATTTGCTTGGCAGTGATGGCGGAACTAGTTCTTTCTTAGAAAGCAGTGCTGAAGGCGGAAAACATCCGACTTTTCAGAGTAAAGTTTTGGAAGATGTCGGATATGTCGATAGATATATCGGCGGTATTGGTAATGGCACGGGTGCGAATAATCGAGAGTATAAATATGGTTTTGAAATGGATGCACATTCTGGATCTTCTGGAACCCAAAAAATATATACATCATTTACCGCAGATACATTATATGGCGGCGGTGGTGGTGGCGGTGCAGTCATATATGGCGGAGGTAGCAGTGGTCCTGATGCTTCTGGTGGTTCTGGCGGCAATCCTGGAGGCGGTGCTGGTGGTGCAAACCATAAGCAAGGAAGTACTAATGACTCTGCTGATCCCGGTGCACAAGGCATAGATGGTCTTGGCGGCGGCGGTGGTGGCGGCGGTAGTAGTCATGGTCGTTTTGGCACAAATAATAAATCAGGCGGTCGTGGAGGAAATGGCATTCTCACCATTCGTATGTATTTAGCCGTTAGTTAAGGTGGTGTAACAATGTACTGTATTGTTGAAAACGGGATCATAGTAAACATCATAGTGAGCGATAAGACCTTTGCAGATAGCATTGGCGCATTGGAATCTTATGATGGAGCCGCTATAGGAAGTAAATATGACCCCCCAATTCCAGTTAGCAGACTCGACAAAATAGAAGCACAGGTCGCCTATACCGCCATGATGACCGATACATTGATTGGAGGTCAAAATGAAGGATAAGATTGCACTTTGGTATGCACAGGGACTGTGGACTTCAAATATGATTCAAAATGCTGTTGAAAAGAAAATTTTGACACAGGATGAAGCTGACAAGATCTTTTTGAAGAAAACTAATATGAACTCAATATGGGTTTCATATATAAAAAATTAAAAAGGAGAAACACTATGGAAAAAAAGTTTGAAGAGATCATCAACGAAGGTAAGAGAACCGGCAAAAAGGTAACCGAGATCAATGCTGAATTGAAAGCTGCCGGTGCAAATTTCCATTTGGATTTCGAGGGGGCTGTTTCTGGATGGTCCGAAAAAGAAATGGAGGAGGGCTTTATCCCTGCAAAGGAAGAGCCTAAAAATACCAGTGGCACTTTGAATTTGAGTCGCGATGTCAAGCTGGCAAACAAAACTCAGATTCAGGAACTGGCTGGGAGCAAGGTCGCAATTACCTACGATAAGGATGGCTATGTAAAGGCAATCGCTCGCGTTGATTAACTAATCGCCAACACGAACATCTGAAAAACAAACATAAGGAGACGTTACTATGGATCAAAACCAATGGTTCAATACAGGTAGTCCAGCTCCTATGAATGACAGACAAGCGTTCGAAGCAGGCTGGACGGCTGCTCAAAGACAAATGGCATATTCTCCGCAAGCGCCTCAAATCAATGAGCATATCTTTCAGCAAACTCCTCAGCAGACCCCTCCTCCGAGACCAACGTATCTCCCGGGTCGAGTCGTGAATTCCCCAGACGATATTCGGGCATCTGAGATTCCTATGGATGGCACTGTTGCAGTATTCCCATCTTCTGATTACTCCCATGTAATCTTGAAGGCTTGGAATAGCAATGGCTCTATCCAAACAGAAATCTATCAGCGCATGAACCCCAATGCGGAGCCTGCGCCCGACCCGAGATTTTAGGAATTCAAAATGGCTTTAAATGAGAGGCTGGACAAGTTCGAAAAGATGCTTACGTCCTCTCAGCCAAATCAAAAGTCCTCACGTACTACCAAGCAATCCGTTGAAGAGGAGGTAAAATATGAATAATCCTATTATGGCTCTTGCCCAGATGGCGATGAATCGTATTTCCTCTGATCCGAGTTTTCAGAAAAATCCTCAGGCACGAGCTTTCATGGACATCATGCAACGAGGAGATGTTGCCCAGGGACAGCAGATGGCGAAAAACCTTTGCCAGTCTTTTGGGGTATCTGAACAGGAAGCTTTTCAGCAAGCAAAGTCGTTTTTTAGAATCCCGTAATTGAATTCGTACACTACGAGTTGATTCCGGGAAGCGCGCGGCCTTAGATGAAACTCGTTTTGTAAAATATTTTATTTTTCAAGGAGGATCATTCTATGTTCAACATGAGCGCACCGAGTTTGGCCGATATTGCGGCCGTAACTAGAAACAACAACGGCGATGATGGCTGGGGCGGAAACAATGGCTGGTGGATTCTGATCATTCTGTTTGCACTGTTTGGCTGGGGCAGAGGCGGATATGGCGCTGGTGGCGGTGATTGCCAGTGCGCTACTGCTGGTGATATTCAGCGGGGCTTTGATACCTCCGGTATTATCAGCAAGCTTGACGGCATCAATAGCGGCGTCTGCTCTCTTGGTTATGACCAGCTTGCTTAGATGAACACGATCGGTCAGAATATCTCTACGACTGGATTCGGAATCCAGAACGCAATCACCCAGATGGGTATTGCGAACATGCAGGACACTAACGCACTTTCCCGGCAGTTGGCAGATTGCTGCTGCGAGAATCGTCAGTCCATTGCTCAGGTTCGGTATGATATGGCAACCGATGCTTGCGCAATTAAGACTGCAATCAACGACATGGGCCAGCAGATCATGCAGAACGACAACGCGAATTTCCGTGCTCTGTCCGATCGTCTGACCCAGCAGGAGATTGACCGGCTGAAGGCCCAGCTCGCCGACAAGGATCTCCTGATCAATCAGTTGAACCTGGGTATTTCCCAGCGTAATCAGACTGAGAACATTGTCTCCCAATTGAAGGGTAATTGCGGCTGCACTTGCGCCTGCAATTAACTGTGCTGAGGCTGGCTCTCTTCGGAGGGCCCCCTCTAAAAAAATTCAAAATGAGTGAAATGGAGGTATATTTCGATGATTAAACTCACGAATCTTACTGCTCAGACAGTACAGCCTGGCCAGTCTGTTACCTTTTCCACGATCATGAAGAGGAGCGGCTGTGCGGAATGCTTCCGTCTTGGGACTGGTAGCGTGAAACTTTGCAAACGCCCGGCATGCTACGAAGCCTTCTTCCAGGCAAATGTAACGACTGAGACTGCTGGTGTAGCGCAACTTTCTTTTGCAATTGGTGGAGATACTCTGCCTGAATCCACGATGGTTCGCCAGATTACCACTGCAAATGCATTCGATAGCATCACCATTTCTGATCTGATCTCTGTCAACTGCTGTGACTTTGATCGCTTGACTGTCACCAATACTGGTGCTGTTCCTGTGGTCATCTCTACGAATCCTCTCTTGTATATCAAGAGAGTATCTTAAGGGGGTGCAGTTATGGCGAACTATGATATTTGCATGATGCGTGAAAAACTCATGACTTGGACCAAGGAGGCCATGAGCGGCAATCCGTCCAAGATCAATGCACAGGAACTTGGAGAAGTCGTCGACATGATCAAGGATACTTACGAAATGGAGTATTATTGCGCCAAACGTAAGTATTACGAAGAAAAGATCGGCGCTATGGAGGATCATGAGGGCGACGAGCGATTCAAAATGGGTCGTTCCGGCATGATGCGTGTCCTTCCTGAAATGGACCATCGTTGGGATCCTGATGAGTATGATATGTATGCTCGAATGGGTTATTCTGGCCGCCATGCGACCACCAGTGAAATGGGTCGAAATTGGGATAAGTATCTCGATGCCAGACGGCACTACAATGCTACGAAGTCTGATGCAGATCGGATGGAAATGTCCACAAGTGCAAAAATGCACATTGGGGAGACAATTGCTACACTACGTGATATGTGGCATGATGCCGACCCAGACCTGAGGGAGAAGATGAAGAAAGATTTCTCTGCTTTACTTCAGGAAATGAACTAACAACCAAGTCATGGATAGTTTCTTTGTGAATGGGTACTTATGGCGTATCAAACGAGTCCCATATGCAAGTCCGATGCTTATTGAGAAGACAGGTACGCGAACCGTCGCTACAACTGACCCAATAACTCGAACTATGTATTTGCTCGATACGTTAGAAGGAAGCTTTTTCACAACAGTGCTATTGCATGAACTTGGCCATGTGGTCATGTTTAGCTACGGGCTGCTCGATGATATTCACCGGGCAGTCCCGCGGCATTTATGGATTGATGCTGAGGAATGGGTCTGTAATTTTATTGCAGATTATGGGCTTCAGATCTTCCAGATAGCAAGCACTGTATTGGGTGAAGAAGCCTGGTCATTCATTCCTTATGAACTGGAGCGACTGGTTGTGTGAGGAGTGTCTCTTTATGAACCCGTATATTCAGATGTTCTTTACTATTTTGGCGTCTGTCCTCGCTTCAGGTGGCTTTTGGACTTTGATTCAGATGCACATTAATAAAAAAGACGCCAAAACAAGATTACTGGTAGGCCTTGCTCATGATCGTATTGTAGAACTTGGTATGCAATACATTGAGCGGGGTTACGTATACCAGGATGAGTATGAAAATCTCAATGACTATCTGTTTAACCCGTATGAAAAGGCGGGCGGAAACGGATCAGCCAAACGAGTCATGGATGTTGTTCGCACACTACCCATGAAACCAAATCCTAATAAATGAGGTGTTCAAAATGACTCTAAGTAACAAAGTGTATGATACACTGAAATGGATCGCTCAGATCTTGCTTCCCGGATTAGGTACGCTCTATTTTGCCATCTCTGGGATTTGGGGCCTTCCCTATTGCGAACAAGTTGTAGGTACACTTTCTGCAATCACCGTGTTTATTGGCATGCTGCTTGGGCTGAGCGCTGCTAAGTATCCTGGTGATGGCACAATCAAAATGCAGGGCGCTACTTATAAAACAAAGCTTTCTATTCCTGTGGATAAACTGACCGAAAAGAAAAATGTTATTCTCAAAGTTGAGGATGGCGATGAGAAATGACACCCTCTCTCTTCTTCGCATTTGGCCTTGGCTTCTTGGCAGCCATTTTCATTTGCATCTTGGTTATATTCGCCTGCCGAAAAAAGATATTCAGTTTCCTGAATAAACGATTTAAATCGATTACTCGGTGGCTTTTCATAACTGGTCAATTCTTTGCACTCATTTGGGTCAGTACATCCTATATTCTTGCTGCATATGCAACATTTGTTCTTGGCCAGCCGTTCCCAATCGAAACCTTATCTGAACAGGCAATTGTAGTTCTGCTAGGGACGCTTTCCGCCAAAGTTATCGAGAATATTTTCGAACATAATAATGGCGGGATATTTGGAAAGAACAATTCGGCAAACGACAGTGAGACTACAGAGTAGAAAGTATCTAAGAGGGGACCGTGAATATATCATGGTCTCTTCTTTTTTCGCGTAAAAAACATATTCTATTATGGAATAGAAAGACAACTAAAATAACATATTTTAAAGGAGAATTATTATGAAAAAGGTTATTACTATTCTGGGTATGGTTATGGTTATCACTGTAAGCGTTATTGGCGTAATTACTATGATGAACAATAATGAGAAGAATACTGACATTGATACGACTACTATCAACTACATCAGCTACTATGATGCTGACGAAGCTGTTATGAAGTATATCAAGTCTGAGAACGTATTCGACAATAGTGACAAGGTTACTACTGTTGAGATCGAAGCTCAGCACTTGGCTACTGGTGACTGCTTCTGGAACATCACAGCACGCGATGCAGATGGTAAGGCAGTTGGTAGCATGAGCATTGATTCTGATCTCATCGTTGAGCGTCTTCAGAATTACATCTAAACACTTATAGGGAAAGCATGGCCTTTCCCTTTTTCGCGATATTTTCGTATTGTATTATGGAAAGAAAATAAATTTTATGGAGGTATTCTTATGACTACTTTGGAAAGATTTGTGTCTATGCTTAGCATTAGTTTGATTATTGCTGGTATGATTGGTATCCATTATTATATGGGTATCGGTTCTGCAGTAGTATTTGGACTTGGCGTAGCATGCATGACCTTGACAATCAACATCGAGAATATTAAAAAAGACTTTCTTGAGATTGAGGCTTAATGGCCTCTTTCTCTTTTCGCGTATATTTCATATCCCTTTATGGAGGTGTATGATATGAATATTTTATCTGCAATTTTCGGATTTGGAGCATGTATTGCGATTATCAGCTTTATAGCTTGGATGATTGTTGACGCATTACGAGTGGTTAAATACGGATTGGTAGACGATGATATTTATAATGAGGACGAGGATTAAAATATCCTCTCCTTTTATTTTCGCGATATTATCTTCATCTATTATGGAGAGAAACTCTACATTATATTTATGGAGGTATTATCATGGGTATTAAGAATGAGGGTGCTTTGAAGAAGAGCTGGTTTGTATTGACGGACGAGGCCTATAGGTTCGGTGAGATTGCTGAAGACTATGCATAATGGAAGAGTTTAACTAACTATTTGGAGAGACTGATCATGGTCTCTCCTCTTTCTGGAGGTAAATATGGACACTATTTTTGTAACTGAGAAATTAATTCTACATGCTGAAAAAGAACAACTGCTCGGCATCTCATTTTGGAATGAACTTAGCTCGGATTGTTGTAAACTTCATACACAGACTTTGTCAGAACCTGTCCCAATCAAAAATCTCAAGAATGCTATAGATCTCTACATGAAGGACTATGAAAAAGAAATAAATGAGAAAAACATGGAGCTCGCAAGAGATTGGGTCGTACGGGAATTGACATATTGTATTCTGACCGGCTGGTCTGTCGAGTTTCATTCATTAAATGGCGGGGCCAATCTTAGAATTCAGATTTCAAAATGCGGAAAAAATGCCTATCAAATCATTCCGGTTTCAACTACTGTCCAATTCTACATGAAAATATGGGAAGTTATAAATACTCTTCGCCAAGATATTATGGAAAAATTTCCAGTTCTTGAGTAAGAACATTAAACATGGAGGTAATAATATGTCTAAAGCATTAAAATGCGATCGATGCGGCAAATTTTTTGAACACAAAGATATGGAAGAGAAGTATGGCGACCGCGAACATGTCTATTATGTGCGTACTAGTTTTTTTGATGCGCCAAATTCTAATATAGATCTTTGCCCGGAATGCTATGGAAAACTTGAAAAATGGATGGAGGCGAATGAAAATGATTCTTGAGATTTTATTGATTGGTGCAACCATGATTCTTTGCACAGTTGCTGGATACATCATCGGCGTGAACGCAACAACAAAAACTTTAAAATTTGTAGGGACGCTTAATGTTGCTCATGATACTGATGGCGAAAAATATACAAGTTTGGTGATCAATAAGCAGAACTCCGAATTTATGGATGATGAATCCATTAAATATATCTTAATGAATGTGAGTCATATTTATGCGGAAAAACAAGAGGCTAAAACGCCATGACAGATCGAGAACAAAAAATCATAGGCAATATGAACTTAGTTCATTATATTGTCCATAAACATTTTCCACAATATACAGCCAATCAAGATGTTATTCAAAATGGATATATTGGGCTAATCAAAGCGGTTGATTCATTTGACGAATCTATGGGGAATACGTTCTCAACATACGCAACAAGGTGTATATTTAATGAAATTCTCATGGACTTACGAAGGCAGAATAAATATGCAAAAGATATTTCGCTTCATACGGTTCTTGCAAATAGTGATAGGCGAGATGACCCTCTCACAATTGAGGATATTCTTGCTTACGAGGATGACTACACGCCAATATATATTCAAGAATTTGTTCGATGCCTTGATGAACGAGAAATTACAGTGCTTAAATATTTAATGGACGGAAAGACTCAAGCATATGCAAGCAATCAATTAGGGATGACGCGATCCAACATTTGTCGAATTGTAAAAGTCATGCGGTCAAAATGGAAAGAATGCCGCTATAAAGGAGGCAACTATGAATCTTAATGAACTACGAGAAGCTATGGCATCTGATGCAACAAAGGAAAATGTAAGTTTAAAGGAAGAGAATGCACGGTTACGTCAGATGGTAGGAGATCTTGGAAGAAACTATAGAGTTGATACAGATGCTTTAAAGGAAGACTGTCGTGCATTGAGCAATCGGTGCTTTGCATTAACACATGGGTGCATGTGCTGTTTTTGCGAACTCGGAGAGTATAAATGCTCGCATGCATTAACTGATACAGAAAAGATCAAGCTTGGAAAGAAATGGATGGAGGAAGCTAAAAATGCTGAAAATTGAAAACCATGTAAGAAGGGGAAGACCTCCTAAAGATAATAAGCGAGATGTTGTATTCAAAATTCGATTAACCGCAGAAGAGCACCAGATGCTTACAGAGATTAGTAAACAAATGAAGTTGACAAAATCTGCTGTGATTCGTAATGGAATATTTGCCTACTATGAAAAGGAGAAAAAAAATGCTGAAAATTGAAAAAACTGAAATTTATGGTTGGGAAGCAGCGCTTCGTGGCATGAGAAATCCTAAGAATTCTTGGGAGAGAAGCGATACCGTCATGAAGTCAACGGTCCTCAAGGCTGAGGAAATTGCTTCTGGTGTTACTGTATATAATCAGGAATATTGCGCGCCATATCCGGTCATCGGACCGAATGATCTGAAGCTTGCTATGCAGCTTCGAAATGCCGGTCCTGAACATGCTAAATTTCTTCGCATGATTGCGGTCACATGCGATATCACGGCGCCTTTATATTGGTGGAAAGAGTTCGACACATACAAGGTCGGCACAGTGGCAAACTCCTGCTCTACCATGCATAAAATTGCAGATAAGGAATTTACGCTCGATGATTTTAGTCATGAGCATCTTATGTCTTTTCCCGAAGGGTGTGAATTTATGGGCGAACTGGATGAGGATATTCCGGATGAGGCATCCTTGAACCTTGACGTTTCTACGTCCCAAAATCGAAGCAATCTTCTAAGCCCCTGGTTTCTCTTTACTATGGAGATTCAGGCACTTAATCAGTATCGTAATCTCTATCTTAGGATTAAAAATAAACCCACAAAAGAACTCAAGAAAAAAGAGGAAAATCTCAAAAAGATTTGGTGGCAGATGATTCAGCTTCTTCCAAGTTCCTATAATCAGAAGCGAACAGTATTTCTGAACTATTGGGTTCTTGCGAATATCTACCATCAGAGACAGCATCATAAACAGGACGAATGGCGTATTACGTTCTGCGATTGGATCAAATCTCTGCCATATTCTAATCTAATTACAGGAGAGGAAAAATAAATGCTTATTTGTGCTATTTTATGGATTATCTGGGCAATTTGGGCGTTTCTTTGTTTCACAGTTCTCAAAGATATCGATAAAGATTGGCATGTAATCATATTCTGGTTGCTACTAACTGTAGCATGTTGCTCAATACCGGTATGGCTTTTAATTAAGCATCCATTTTACTATTGGTTGCTCTGTAAGCGTTAAGGGGGATTCAAATGCAAACTCAGAACAGTCTTAGACTAGTCAAAATGAAGGCCATTACGACGAATGAAATCGGCTATTTTCATTGCTGGGGAATCCACAGTGGAGAGACAGTAGCAATCATCGAACTCTCAAATCGGATAGTTTATGCTAAGCCAAGAAACTTTGAGTTTGTCGATGAAATTCATGCCATGCTGGTTACTCTAAATAAATATAATCATATGGAGGCAAATCATGAAAAAGTTCAAAATGCTGATTGCGTTAATCTTGAGTCTGATTCTGATGGTAGGATGCTCAAAGACATCGACAAGTTCATCGAACGATACGGCGGTTGATGAACCAACTACCGCACTGACCCAAAAGCAGATAACTGAACCTGAGGAAATTCCAGATGAGCTTCCTAGTCTTCTTAAGGATGACGAGGACTATGATATTGATGACGAACTTCGAGATGCTATGAATCTCTATGAAGATTTTGTCGATGAGTATTGCGATTTCATGCTCACCTGGATGAATGCTGATCAAAATTGGCAACTTAATAATATGGAAAAATACGTGAAGTATACGCAAGGTATTACTGATTGCCAAGCGGCCATTAATGAAGCTCTGGAGAGAAAAGATGAACTCACAAAAGATGAATACGAGTATATCGTTTTGGTGCAGACAAGGACTGCTCAAAAATTACTAAAAGCTGCTATGGAGGGTCTCGATGGAAAACAAGAGTAGAATTGACATTACTCAGGAGCGCGGCCATTGGATCGCTTATATCGACGGCGAAGAATATTGCACGGGTGACACCTATTTGGAAGTCGTCCAGGAGCTAACAGAGGACGGATATTTATGAAGGTGAAAAAAGCTGGCAAAGTTCTTCTTGGGGCGGATTTAACCAATGAAGAACAGCATGCACTCAACATGGAGATTCAAAAATCCATTAAAGAGTATGACCGAAATAATACGGACGAAATCGATGCCATGATTCTCTGGAATCTGCATTTGATCTTTGGTTTTGGCGAGAAGCGTTTGATGGAATTCTACAACAATTTTAGTAAAGACCTTCATGCTATGTGTGAACGCTATGAGCTTACTGACCGAGAAGATGAATTGTGGCTTTGCACGCACAAACTAAAAGAAAAATTCGGGATTGATATTCATAAACTGAATGACCAGTTTCGAAATTCGTGAAAAAATCTGCCTCCTTTATGGAAAGATCTATATTTTAGGAGGTATGTTTATGAAACAGTTATATCTTTATGGAATTGGCGGACCCGAAGACGGTTTTCGTGTGATTCGATATTGTGAAATTGATCAAGCAGATCTGTCGGCGCTTACATTGCGTCACGAAGCAACTGATATGCTTATGCATTATAAAAGCATTCGTCGCTTCTTCGTAATAGACAACCGACCGGGTTTGGCAAGACTTTGTGCACAGTCGATTAAAACGAGAGATGTTGAAAAGGCTTTGATATTCCTAGATATTCTGGAGAAGCAAGGTCTGGAAATTAAGATCTAAACAAAGATGAGGTTCAGTCAAAATGACTGGGCCTCTTCTTTTCATCGTGAGAAAAACACGTTGTATTATGGACGGAAGTCTAATACTTTATTGGAGGTCAAAATGATGAGTGCATTTATGTTGGATCGCATGATCCAGAAAAAGACCAAAGAATTGAGGCAGGCTGAGACGGAGAATGAGCGAAATGAGTGCATCAACGAACTCGATCAATTGATCGCCTTACGGAAAGATTTGAAAGAAGCTACTGGTGATAGTTTCATCCAAATCGCAACCCTAGGCGTAACTGTCATTGGGATCGTGGCACCGCTAATCGTGAATACTCGGTTAATTCGAGACTGCATTCAATTCGAGGATACTGGGGCATGGTCACATCCGACAGCAAGAAATCTCGTTGGGAAGATCAAATTGGGTAAATGACAAGTCTGGCTAGGGGGTCTATCAAGGCCTCTTAGCCTTTATATTTGAGGTGAAACATGGTTAAAAGATATGCCAAAAAACCAGCCAATATTTTGGCAATTAGGTATACTGGTTATAACATTGATGAGATTCGCGACTTTGTTGGTGCTGGGAATCTGCATATTGTAGAGAACGATGACCACAGAAAGATCTTTATTGTAACAGAGACCGGTGCTGTATATGCATTACCCGGGGATTATGTTGCAAAAGATCCTAATGGTGAAGTACTAACATACACAAAGAAAGTCTTTGATGCATATTTCAAGGAGGCTGAGTAATGAATACCAAATATTTAGCAAAGAAAAGTGGCAGATTTTTGAAGAAGCATCTTCCGGAAATTCTGACGATCGCATCGACTATTGGCGTTGGTGCAAGCATCTATTTAACTCGAAAAGCAACAAAAGCCGAGCAAATCCTTCAAAATGAGGGTAATTTGGAGGCAATGGAGCCAATAGAAAAGGTTAAAGCCTATGCGAGTATCTATTGGCCTGTTGCTATCGTCTCCAGCGCCTCCATTGGGTGCATGTGGTGCGCTCATATCCTCGATAAACGTACTCAATCTCAGTTATTGAGTGCTTATATGGCTCTTGGGCAGGCTTACGAACGATATAAGGAAGTCGTCCGTAACAATGTTGACCAAGAGACCTATTGCAAGATCCAGGAAGAGTATGAAGCTGAGATGAAGGCAGATAGAGAGCTTCCGAGAGATACCGATGAACAGTTTTTATTCTATCTACCATTCTATAATAAATACTTCAATCGTACGATGAAGGAGGTCATCGATGCAGAGTATCAAGTTAACCGAGAGTTTGCTCTTGCCGGCTATGCTAGCTTCAACACATTCCTTGATGCCCTTGGCATCTACCCAATCGTTGGAGGGGACGATATTGGATGGTCACAGGACGCGGGAGTTGCTTTCTATGGATATGGGTGGATCGAATTCGAGCATCGACTTCAGAAAACTGATGATGGACTGGAGTGCTACTATATAGACATGCCCTTTCTCCCGACTGAAGATTACCAAGATTACGGTATCGGTCAAATTATAAGCTAATCGCGAAAAAATCCTCTTAGTTTATGGAGAGAAATCCAAATTCATATTTTAGGAGGATTTGAATATGTTTAAGAAGCTGAAAGAATTCGGAGATAAGCCTATTACTTGGAAGGCATATGGAAAACTTTGCGGCATCTGTGCATTGATCTCAATTGTTGAGATTGCCGGATGGTACATTACTATGACATATGATGTCAAGGATTGGGTTTGCGAAAAGTTCTGGAAAATTAAGCATAAGCTGATGTTCTGGAAAAAAGAAGAGGATTAATCTGCGGGAGATGAGATCTATCAGGGTCTCTCTCCTTTCGCGGATATTTCTGCTTCCTTTATGGAAAGGAGTGATAATATGATCACATTGGCGGCGTTGATTATCACATTGATTATTTTGGCAATTATAGCGGTGATCGTGTTCCTTATTGGAGGCACGGCATTCCTGCTAACATTTGGTGATGTAATCGTTGCGATATTCATCATTAGTTTGATCGTAAAGCATTTCTTGAAAAAGAAAAAGAAGAACTAAAGGGCTTTCGGGCCCTTTCTTCTTTATATTTTCGTGAAAAAATCGTATCCTTTTATGGAGGTGATGAAAATGTTTGTTAGCAATCCATATATTCGAGATCTATGCTGGGTTATCGGATTATCGATTGGCGTATTAGCATGGTTCATCATTAGTAAGAGGTCTTCATGACCTCTTCATTTCGCGATATTTTCATCCTCTATTATGGAAAGGAAAGACAATAAAAAATAATGAAAATATAAAGGAGAATGAATTATGTTACACATTGCTATGGAAATTATGGTTGCTGCTATTGGTGGCTTTACCATGGTTAGCCTGATCAGTGGTTTCATGCATGAGTTCGGTAAGTTCATTATCGAGTCTAACGAAACCGTGGTAGAGGACTGCAGTCAGATTTGATTGTAGTCTTCTTCTTTTATATTTTCATAGCAATCGCGACAAAATCGTATTCCTTTATGGAGGTGAATCAAAATGAGTGAGAAACTGGACGGAATGAAGATCGCAAAGATTGCGGCGGCTGCACTTATTGCAGTTGGAACAATCGCAAAAGCGGGTCTCGATTTCGTAACGAATCAAAATGAGATTCGCAACAACAAGGAGGAGCGTTAACACGCTCTTCCATTTTTAAAAAGGAGAAAAATCAAAATGAAGCTAACTAAGCTGAAAGAATTCGCAAACATGGGCATGGCTTTCGCATCTGAACATAGAACAAGTCTTATGGTCGGTGGGGGCATTGCAGGTTTCGTGATCGCTGGTATAACTGCAGTTCGTGTAACGCCCAAGGCAAGTATGCTCTTGGAGGAACGCAAATGCAAGAAACATGACGAATATTTGCAGGATAATGAGAAGAATCCTGCTTTGACAATCAAGGACTATATTCAGGTGACCTGGAAATATTATCTGCCGCCAATTGCTTTAGCCGGTGTTTCTGCGGGTATGATTATATTCGCACATAATGTCGATAAGAAGCAGAATGCAGCACTCGCGGCAGCCTATGCACTTTCCGAATCTCGTCTTAAGGAGTATTCTGAGAAGGTGATCGAGACTGTTGGCGAAAAGAAAGAAAAAGAGGTCCGAGAAGCAATCGACAAGGATCGTGTTAATAACAACCCGCCGGTTGATGGCGAGATTATCAGTACTGGCCAGGGCGATACATTGTGTATGGACGCTTGGAACGGCCGATATTTCTATTCCGACATCGAGGTTCTGCGTAGAGCGGCGGTAGATCTAAGTCGGGCTGTTTTGAATGACGAGACGGTTACACTCAATGACTTCTACGATCGAATCAATCTGCCGATGACAAAAAATGGAGATTTCTTTGCTTGGGAAATCGGTAAGCATCATGAGATGATCGAGCTGAGCTTCAGCTCCCAGTTGGACTTCAAAAAGCGGCCTGTTTTGGTAATGGACTTTAAATACGCACCAACATATTGTGATCGAGAGCCCTGGTAATTCGGGGTTCGCGTTATTTTCAGGCTCCTTTATGGAAAGGAGTTGATCTATATGATCATTATTCGGAAACCAAGAAGAAAAGGTTGGCAAGCTATGATGAGCGGCTATCTTATGGTTGCATATCATGCATTCGAATTAGCGGACATTCATCAAAGATATAGAAATACTGATGGAATGTATGAGGCTGTACTAAAGGGTAGTCAAAATCTACATCGAGCAGCTAAAGCTGGTGGATTCTTCAAAGTTGAAGATATGTTCAAGTGGATTGAACGAGAATATTCTAAGCAGAAGAGGTCTTAACGGCCTCTTCTCTTTCGCGAAAAATTCATTTTGTATTATGGAGTAGAAATACCCAAAAACTATATTTATAGGAGGAAATAAAAATGGACGAGAATATGGTTATGGAGAACACTGAGGTTACCGAGCCCGAAGAGGCTATGGTTCCTGAGGAGACTGCAGAAGACTGCGGCTGCACTTGCGAAAGCGGTAGCGGCTTTGGTTCTGGTATGGTTGGCGGTGCTGTTGCGACAGGTTTGATCCTGGGCGGAATTGCGCTGGTCAAGAAGATCAAAGCAAAGCGTGCTGCTAAGAAGGCAGCCAAGGAAGCTGCGGAAGCTCAGGCCATGGATACGGACGAAGCCGAGGAGTAAACCATCGTCAGATCTAACTATGAAGAGTTAGGGAGTCTACAAGGGATGAGATCTATCATGGTCTCTCCCTTTATTCTTTAAGGAGCTTTTATGTTCACAATGATTAGGCTTATGCGAGAAGCTAATAAGGCAATTCAAGAGGGATTGATTGGAAATCCTCAAAATCGAATTTATACCGGGATTGTATTTCTAAGTTTTGGTATCGGACTCGGGCTGTCCGGTATTGCACAAATCAAGATGGAGGGTCAAAATGGAACAGTATCCGAGTAATACTTTGAAAGAGCGGAACAAACAAGCTCAGAAAAAAGAGAAACCTGATCTGAAATGCGTTGTCAGCGGAAAAACCAAGCCTGTTCCGCAAAGTTTTTGGTCTAAGGTGTTTGTCGGCATTAAACCGGCATCTGGTCAGACCATGAAAGGCTTCATTTTCGACGAGATTGTAACACCACTGATTCAGCGAGCAGTTGTTGAAGGCGTCACTGGCGCTATCAATTATCTTGTAAAAGGTGATGCATATGCTGACCGAAAAAATAACAACTCCTTCGGGAAAAGCTATATCAACTACAATGGAATCTCGAGTGGAAAATCAAATGGCAATGGGAGTCAATACGTCTATTCTGGAAAGAACTCCGGAATGGAAATCGAGAATGTCTGGTTCGAGTCTCGAGTTGACGCCCAGAGGGTCCTTGATGAAATGCAAAGCGTAATTGCCGGCTACGATATTCTGACGGTTAATGGCTTTTATGACATCATTGGCCGTACAAATATTATTGACCCTAGTAATGAGAAGTTTGGCTGGAGCGACCTTAGAAACGCATATATTACGGCATCTCGGGGTGGCTGGGTAATTCATCTGCCGCATCCGATGCCCATTGACTAACATTTATATTTGAATAAAGGAGAAAAATCATGAAAAAGACTGAACTGGTAACTAAAGTTGGCCAGATCCTTGTAAAGACCAAGCTTGGTATCAAGAAGCATTCCCCCGAAATTCTTGTTGTAACAGGCATTGGCACAGGGATCGTTGCAGCCGTTATTGCATGCAAGCAGACGATCAAAGCGAACGACATCGTTGCCGTGGCGCGAGAGAATTTGCAGCATATCGAGAATGCGAAGGAGCTCGCTGCAAACAATGAGGTTGAGTATACCGAAGAAGATGAGCAGGCAGATCGTGAAACTATTGGCAAGCAAATCACTATCGGTATGGTGAAAACTTATGCACTTCCTGTTGGCCTGGGCATTCTTTCCATCACTTGCATTCTGGCTGGGCATCATATTTTGAAGAAACGAAATGTGGCTCTGGCCGCTGCATATTCTGCGCTGAGCACCGACTTCATGAATTATCGTAAGCGTGTTGTCGACAAGTATGGAAAAGATGTTGACTTCATGCTAAAAAATGGTCTTGAAAAGCAGATCGTTGCAAATCAAGTTGTCGACCCTGAAACTGGAGAAGTGAAGGAAACTAAGGAAGAGGTTCTGACTTATGACGGTGACAAGTTGAGCCAGTACGCTCGAGTCTTTGACGAAGTTGGCTCTACTCAGTGGACGCCTTCTGCAGATCATAACCGTGCATTTCTCTTGATGGAGCAGAACTACTTCAACGAGAGAATTCGCACTCGTGGCTATATCTTCCTGAATGAGGTGTACGAACGTCTGGGCTTCCGTCCGACTAAGGCTGGCAGTGTTGTTGGCTGGGTGTATCAAAATGCCGATTATGAAGGCATTGACTTCGGCATCTTCACAGCGCACACTCAGAAGGCTGCAGAATTCCTTGAGGGCACTGAACCTTCTATTATTTTGGATTTTAACGTCCAGGGTGATATTCTCTCTCTTGTAACTGAAGGCGGCGTTTGGGATCAGTATAATGGAGGTTAATTATGAGTCTTGATTGTAGGATTCTTCTACTGTAGAAATAGCGGCGTTACGCCTACAGAAATAAGTCTTTGGACCGATCCTGCAGAAACTCCAAAAGAAATTGAGCATTACTTCAAGAACTGTAAGGTCATGACTATTGGGCCCTGTATGGCAGCTTTTTTAGGGATTCAAGAAAAGTTATATCCCAATTTTCCAAAATGCAATCTGCCAGAATTTAAGGATATAAACTGTGTTGCAGAATACTGCAACCATGCACCTGATGGGGACTGGGAAAAATGCCCATATTTTCTAAAGAAAACCTGAAAGGAATTCAAATTCATGAAAGTTCGCGTAATTGATGCTGTTTTAACATGCATATTGTGCTTTTTAACCGGCATGGCGGTCATGCTTTGGTACACCCAGATCACCGAGAAACCTTATGAACCTCCAGTTGTCAACGTCTATGTGATTGCTTCTGATAAAGAAGAAGAAGTCAAAATAGAGTCAGATGAGGATACCGAGATCATCATCGAAGAACCAGAAATTAAGAAAAAATGGTATTCGGAAGGGGACGTTATCAACATGGCCAAGATGTGCTATGGTGAGAGTATGAATCTTCCTGTACTCCATACAGATTTTGGTGATCGATCTGCGACCTATCAAAGTGCTGAAGCTATGTGGGCAGTTCTTAACCGAGTCGATGCTGGTTATGGCGATATTTCGACTTGTATCAAAGCCAAGCGACAGTTTGTTGGTTACAAGTCCGACAATCCTGTCACTGACGAGCTGTATGATCTCGCAAAACTCGTGATTGAGGATTGGGCAACTGGAACAGAAGAATATCGTGTTCTTCCACATATATTCCGATATTTTTATGGAGATGGCCGACATAATCACTTTACCACAAAATCTAATGGTGGTGGAGTTGAGTACAATCACCTAATTCCTGATCCATTTGTATAAGAGGTGAAAAAGAAATGAAAAAAAATTTATGTTTTGCTATTGGCGCAATAATTGGTGCTGGTCTTGGGGCTAGCGCCACCTATTTCTATATGGTCAAAAAGCAATCGGATACTCTTGCAGCAGTAACGGACCAACTTCGAGATTATTATGCCAATAATCCTCAGAAGAAAGTTGAGGTCAAAATGGACGATTCCAAACAAGAGGAAGATATGCAGGAAGTAGTTCATGAGAAATCTTGTATGAGCTCTGAGCATTTCACTCAGGATCGCTATAAGGACTACACCAAATGTCGTGATGTTCCATTCCGTGTCGATACAGAGATTACGGAAAACGAAGATGGGGAATTGGAAACTGAAACGCTAGTCAAAATGGAGGACGAGGATGAATGTGAACCATATTCTATCCCTCCTGAACAATTTGATGCGGATAACGGGTATCAAAAGATCATGCTTGTATGGTATGAGAAGAACCGAGTCCTCGCTTACGACAACAACCCTAGAATCGTAATCGATCCCGATGTATACCCCGAAACCGTTGGCGACTTTGAGAATCATTTCGATGACTGGGAGAAAGACACTGTCTATATGCGCAATGATGTCGACAAAATCGACTATGAAATTGATGCATGTCTCACCAACTATGACGAGATGATCAAGGTTCTGCCGTACGTTGATGGCGAAGAGGAGGATGGTCCTATTGACGGCTGATCAGCTCTGGTGGGAATACTATCGATATTTGTACCAGATGATCTGCGGAGTCAATGCTTCCGTTTCAAAGACCATTCAATGGAAGAGACTAACTGCGCATCTTTTTCAGACGCCTTTCCGCTATAGTTATATTGCTATGGATGGAAATCGTTTGGAAGATGGGCTTTCGCTTCGAGATCGATTCGGAGACTATGCCGGGCATTCTCAGCATACTTTAACTCTTTTGGACCAATATGAGTGTAGTGTTCTCGAGGTTATGATTGCGCTTGCACTTCGAATGGAAGAAGAGACTATGGCTAGTAGTGAGTTCGGCGATCGTACGAACCAGTGGTTTTGGTATATGATCGTCTCGCTTGGCCTTAGCGGTATGACTGACTCTAATTATGATGCTGATTATGTCGACATGGTTCTTGATCGTTTTATGGATCGAGAGTATTCTCCGGATGGAAATGGGAGTCTCTTTTATGTTCCTGGAACTAAAAAAGATTTCCGAAACATTGAAATCTGGTATCAAATGTGCGAATATCTTAACAGTATAATCAAAGAAGGGAGATAGTCCTCATGCTCGACTTCATGATGGTTGCCACTCGAACCAATCGGGCTGGGGGCATCGAAGTATTTCCTAAATTCATCGTCAAGCGGTCTGCAGATCTGATGATTCGTGGTGGCGATTTTTATGCCATCTGGATTCAAGAATTGGGTTTGTGGTCTACGGACGAATTCGATGCATTGCGGCTGATTGACCAGGAGGTCGAAGCATATTTCAACAAGATGCCTCCCGATCTTCAGTCGCGTGCACGAGCATTTTATATGTGGGATGCAGAAAATGGCATGATCGATCGTTGGCATGCGTATTGCCAGCGTCAATGCCGAGACAACTACCATGTTCTGGACGAGTCCTTGACATTCTCGAATGTTGAAGTCAAAAAGACAGATTATGTTAGCAAGCGTCTCCCATATCCTCTTGAACAAGGCGAGTGCAATGCTTGGGATCATTTGATCGGAACATTGTATACACCTGAGGAACGTCATAAGATCGAGTGGGCTATTGGTTCGATAGTAACTGGCGACAGCAAGCGGATTCAAAAATTCCTGGTATTGTATGGCCCGCCTGGGTCTGGTAAATCTACTTTACTGAACATTATCCAGCAACTTTTTGATGGCTATTATAGTGTATTCGATGCAAAGGCTCTTGCAAGTGCAAGTAATCAGTTTGCATTGGAATCATTTAAATCGAATCCATTGGTGGCCATTCAGCATGATGGCGATCTGAGTCGTATTGAAGATAATACCAGACTGAACAGTTTGGTTTCTCATGAAACGATGGTCGTCAATGAAAAGCATAAATCTTTATATGAAACCAGATTTCGTTCGTTCTTATTCTTAGGCTCGAATAAGCCTGTTGAAATCACGGACGCACGATCTGGTATTCTTAGAAGACTGATTGACGTTTCTCCAAGTGGAGAAAAGGTTCCTCTCAGAGAGTATAACAAACTGACTAAGCAGGTTGGCTTTGAACTTGGTGCAATTGCTTGGCACTGCCGGGAGGTATATTTGGCAGATCCCGAATACTATGATTCCTATATTCCAAAAGCAATGATGACTGTCACGAACTCTTTCTACAACTTCATGCAGGAACTGTATGCGGCTATGGATGGAAAAGACGGCATCTGCATGAAGGATGCATGGGATATGTATAAGGGATATTGCGAAGAGGCAAATGTCTATAAACCTCTCCCTCGGAACAAGTTCAAAGAGGAAATTTGCTTATATTTTCACGAATATTACGAACGATATTATACTGAGGATGGTGTACGAGTTCGTGGATATTTGAAAGATATTAAGGTTGGCATGCTCAATGGCGAGGAAGGATCTACAGAAGAAGCACCTCCTAAGAAAACTGAAGGGTCAAAATGGTTGGATTTCTCTGATCATACAACTTCAGTATTTGACAAGGATTGCGCGCTTTGCCCTGCTCAATATGCTACAACAAATGAAACACCTGCACTCGCTTGGAAGTCTGTTAAAACTCAGCTTAAGGATCTTGATCCGACAAAATTGCATTATGTAAAAGTCCCTGTTCAGCATATTGTAATCGA